>Ga0163149_10002356_pt1 | contig 22861 bp, 15 predicted proteins | sample OliLakLV19MP5G1_FD_148604 | JGI IMG/M metagenome (GOLD analysis project Ga0163149, IMG submission 148604) | Freshwater microbial mat bacterial communities from Lake Vanda, McMurdo Dry Valleys, Antarctica - Oligotrophic Lake LV.19.MP5.G1 | ecosystem: Environmental > Aquatic > Freshwater > Lake >...
CAATAGAGCCACTCGTTATTGTCGGGCCCCGCTCAGCACTGTTTTTGCCTGTCAAAAATCTCGGACTGATTGTTCTGGACGAAGCTCACGACCACAGTTACAAGCAAGAACAGTCGCCCAACTATGTTGCTTCGCGTGTTGGCGCAAAACTGGCCCAGCTACATAATGTGGATTGTATTTTTGGCACCGCAACACCTTTAGTTGCTGATTTTTACAGCTTTAAAGCTCATCATGTACCGATCATCAGAATGACCGAGCGTATCGGGGATCACATCAAAGAACCTTCGATTGTAGTCATTGCGCGCGGCGACAAAGAAAAATTTAAGCGTTCGTGGTTGTTTTCTGAGCCCTTGCTCCAGGCAATTGAGGAAGTAAAACAGAATAAAAAAACATCCCTAATATTTTTGAATCGACGCGGCACTGCTCGGCTTGTTATTTGCAATAACTGCGGCTGGCAAGCAACTTGTCCACGCTGTGATCTGCCGCTTGCCTATCATCAAGATCAGCATTCGCTTCGATGCCACGTTTGCGGATATAATTCCCCGCCGAAGCTCGCTTGCCCTGATTGCCAAAACACCGATATACAGTTTCGATCGGCTGGCACAAAGGCGCTGCAAGAGGAATTACATAAACTATTCCCTGATCTGTCTATCAGCCGATTTGATAGCGATAACACCACGAGCGAATCGCTCGAAAAGGCATTTGATACATTACACCGTGGTGAAGTTGACATCATTATCGGCACTCAAATTATCGCCAAAGGTTTTGATTTGCCCACACTCGGCCTCGTTGGCATTCCGTTCGCCGACAGCAGTTTGTATATTCCCGATTACACCGCCGATGAGCAGACCTTCCAACTCCTTACACAGGTGATGGGGCGTGTTGGTCGCACCGATCAGGCGACCAAGATTATTGTTCAAACATATGACGCTGATCAGCCAGTTCTAAAAGCTGCTTTAGCGAAGAAATGGAATGATTTTTACAACAAACAATTGATTGAACGTGAACAATATCAATATCCACCTTTCCACTATTTGTTACAGCTGAGTTATTCGGCAAAAACAGAGGTTTCGGTAAAACAACATGCGAATGCTTTAGCCGAACAACTTAAAAAAGCCAGTTCTCGACTAACTATTTTGGGACCGACACCAAGGTTTCATCACAAAATTAACGACGTTTATAATTGGCAAATCATCGTGAAAGCAAAGAATCGCAAGGATCTTCTTGCGGTGATCAAGCAGCTGCCTCCAAAATGGCGACACAATATCGACCCAGTTAATCTACTCTAGCAATTTACTCTGGCAATCTGTTATAACACCGTAATATGCGCTATACTGGCGTCAATGGCCGCAAGTAGAAAAGACATTATCACCCTACCTCATAAGGATTTACGCAAACGCTCCGTACGGGTTGGGCTTATCACCCCTGAGATTTATCAAAAAATTGAGGATATGAAGACCGCGACCCTAGACTGGGAAGATCATCGCGATCACGAAGTCAGTGTGGCCCTCGCTGGTGTGCAAGTTGACGAATTGCTGCGCATCGTAATTATCCGCGAAAGTTTTGAAGATAAATCTAACCGTAACTTTATGGTATTCATTAACCCAGAAATTACCAAACTCGAGGGCGAAATCGAAGAAGATTTCGAGGGATGCCTCAGTATCCTCGACGTCTACGGTAAAGTCCCCCGTCATAATAAGGTGAGGGTTAAAGCGCTGAATAGTAACGGTAAAGAAGTCCGTATCACTGCCGAAGGGTTTTTGGCGCGCGTGTTCCAGCACGAAATTGATCATACTAAAGGAACATTATTTGTCGATCACATCAAAGACGACCCCGAGGCATTCTACAAACTCAGCAAAGACGGTAAACTGGAGGCGCTCGATTATGACAAAGATGTCAAAAACAATCGTATTCTTTGGTAGTGGCCCGGTTGCTGCCGCGTCACTAGAGTTTTTGCATAAACACTTTTCAATCGAAGCGGTTGTTACTAAAACAAAACCAGCGCACCACAAAGGTTCGGCGCCAGTTGAAGAGTTCGCCAAAGAAAAAAACCTCCCAACTCACTACGCAAACTCCATGAGCGAACTCGATAACGTTGTTGGTACGAACCAGTTCTCAAGTCCGCTTGGAATAATCATTGATTACGGCGTCATCGTAAGTCAACAAACCATTGATTACTTCCCGCTCGGCATCGTAAACAGTCATTTCAGCCTACTCCCAGAGTGGCGGGGAGCAGACCCTATTACATTTTCACTACTGAGTGGCCAGAAAAAAACAGGCGTTAGTTTAATGATTATTGAGCCCGATTTAGACACCGGTAAATTAATTGCTCAACGTAGTCTCGCTATTCGTCCGGCAGATACAATTCAAACCCTAACCGACAGCCTGATTCAGCTCAGCAACCAGCTACTTCTAGAATTCATTCCGCCCTATCTTAGCAGTGATTTAAAACCTCGCAATCAGTCGCATCCAGACAGAGCTACGTACTCGAGAAAACTCACCAAAGCAGATGGAATCATTGATTGGCAAAAACCTGCCGAACAGATTGAGCGAGAAATTAGAGCTTTCTTGGGCTGGCCGGCTAGTCGAACACAACTTGCAAATAAAGATGTAATTATTACGTCTGTCCGCGTATTAACAGATCTGGGAGAGTCAGGCAAAGCCGTTGTAAAAGATAAAAATTTAGTAATATTCTGCGGTAAAAACGCACTAATTATTGATTCGTTGAAACCTGCTGGCAAAAAAGAAATGTCCGGCGCTGCGTTTGTAGTCGGACATAAAGATTTACTTATCTAAACTTATTATTACTGAGGGTACTGTGGTGGATTTTGGGCTTGCTGCGGCGCAGGCGGCATCGGTTGAGGCTGTTGTGGCTGGACTGCTAGTGGTTGTGGTATTTGCGGCGACTGACCAATGCCCATCGCTGGATCTTGCGCAGCAGTCATTTGTGGTACTGGCGGAGCAGAGGCCAAAATCTGCGGAGCGGCCGTTCTAATCTCAACTTTTAGTTTTTCTAACTCTTCGGCGACGACTGCTTTATAGTTTGGAAAGTTTGATTCCAGCCATTTAAGCGCCGCTTGTTCTTTTTGCTGTCGGACTTCTTGGCTATCTTCTTGAAGTGGCATGAGCGTTTCAAATTCATCAAGCTGAGATTCACTCATTCCCTCTGCAAGTCGCATGCCAACACGCATCTCGAGCGTTTCGTATATATGCGCAAGCATTCGGTTTTTTTCTTGAGGTGGCAATCCGCCGAGCCCAAGTTCAATCAGTAAATTGTTGTCGAGTTTAAACATAGTTTTATTGTATCAGACAGCTTAGTAAGATTAAAAATGCTTTCTATTGCGTTAGTTTGAGCGTTATAAAAATCGCCAGAATCGCAGTTGCTGCCGTCAAGCCAACCAGAATCGCTTGTTGGTACATGCTAACTGATGTTGGTACATAATTATTGGTCTTCGTTAAATCCCGTAATTCGGTGCGTAAGTCTGCCTTGGCTTGTTGCTCGTCTTCAAAGGATTGATCTGGCAGTAACGTATGTGTTGAGTCATCATCGACTACGCTATTATCGTCCTGGCGGCTGATATATGCACTGGGCTCATCTTTGGCTTCGTGACTAAGCTCCTCGAGGGCTTCTTGCGCGTTATTCCGTTCCGCGGCTTGTTGAACTTGCCTAAGAATCGCATCTGTGTCCATACTGACCGGACGCGGCATCGGCAGCGTAGAAGGATCAACTTCGGCCATTTGCCGCACTTGACTATTCGGATTCTTCTTAAGGGTTTCGGCCGCCACGAGCGCCGCAAGTGTCGGCTGAGCCTGACGCATTTCATGACTGGTTTCTTGGGCGAGCTCTGGCGCCGGCAGCAGATGCTCTACTTTTGGCAATTGCATTTCTGTAGCATCAAGGTCTATGCGGGGCTGATCGCCTTCCATGATTATCGCTCCTTACAGTTTCCGTGCAACCGACTCTCGAGTAAAAAGCTCCAGTCGGTCACCTTCTTCGACCACCACCTTCGAATTAGTTTTAAGTTGCAGGCCACACATATCGCCTTCGATCGCTTCTTTAACTTCTTGCGGTCCTTTTTTGAGGCTCATCATTTCGGCCTCGGCCAGAACCTCATCACCCCTGGTAATTCGCACGAGTGCTGGCATTGATAACTTGCCTTTTGTGACTTCGCCACCACAGATAATCTCAGTCTTAGTAGTGTTGAAAACACCCTTAACGATTAATCGCCCCAGAGATGTTTCTACTATTTCAGGTGCGAGCATACCTGTTAATTGTTCTTTAACGTCATCAATTAGTTCATAGATAACAGAAAATAGCTTGATCGAGACTTTGTCTCGTGAGGCGTGTTGCTTCACTGTTGTTGGCATGCCAACATGGAAACCGTAAATCATTGCATTACTGGTGTGTGCCAAGTGTAAATCTGTTTCATTTACATCGCCGACACCTGAGCTTACGATTCGCACGGAGACTTCTTCGTTCTCAAGCGTCTTTAAGCTATCAATCACAGATGTTAATGATCCTTTAACGTCAGCTTTGACAACAATTGGCAACTCGGTAACTGTCATATTGCGATTTATCATTCGCATTAACTCACTGCTGGTATCAACACCGGTTCTAGACTCGGCTTTATTATCGCGAACGGACTGCTCTGTCAGGGTGCGAGCTTCTTTTTCGGAAGCTACAACCTGAAACTCATCGCCAAATTCTGGCAACTTTTTAAATCCTGTAATAATTGCTGGTGTAGACGGACCAGCGGATTTCATCAGCCTGTTTTGCATGTCCTCTAGATTACGCACTTTGGCATACGTTGTGCCCGCAACAACAAACTCTCCTTGTTTAAGCGTTCCTGTTTCGACGAGTACGACTGCGATTGGTCCGCGCCCCTGTTCCATATGCGCTTCTATAACCAAGCCTGTTGCAGGAATATCAACATCAGCCTTGAGCTCTTCGATGTCAGCAACCAATAGTACAGTACTAAGCAAGTCTTCGATTCCGTCGCTCGTTTTGGCACTTACGGCCACCATCGGCACATCACCACGCCATATTTTATCGTCAGGAATAACGCCATTTTCGGCGAGTTGACCCTTAACGACGTCGGCATTTGCGGATTCTTTGTCCATTTTATTTATTGCAACAACCATCTTAACGCCGGCCTTTTTAGCAAATCGAATCGCTTCAAGTGTTTGAGGTTTTACGCCGTCATCGGCAGCGACCACAATGATCACAACATCGGTCAGTTGTGCTCCGTGCTCTCGCAAGGCAGCAAAAGCCTCGTGGCCGGGAGTATCAAGGAACGTAATTTTTCGGGCGATTCCATTTGATGTATGTTCGACTTGATACGCCGAAATGTGCTGGGTAATACCGCCCGCTTCACCCTTTGTAACCTCTGAGCCGCGGATAGCGTCAAGCAAACTGGTTTTGCCGTGATCAACGTGACCCATAACTGCGACCACTGGTGGTCGAGATGCTGCTGTGTCACTAGCCACTTTTTTGGCACGGTGCTGGCTGATCTTTGTTTCTTCTTCTTTCTTAGAGAGTTCGATCTCTAACCCAAGCTCACCAACAATAATCTGAGCGGTGTCAAAATCAATTCGCTCATTTACCGTCACCATAACACCATTCTTGAACAATTCGCCGATCAATTTCGTGGCCGGGATCATAAGTTTTTCGGCAAGCGCACCAACGGTGATCGAGTCTTCGATTTCGATGATTGTCTTCTCTGCTTCGTCTGTCTCCGACATGTCTTGCCTCCTTCCTTATGATTTTCTTGTTGATGTATGCTGCACTGTATCTGTAAATTGCTCTAAATTTTAGCCTTTAAGACTTAGGGCGATTTTACGAGCATCAGTATCGATATCTAACACCTTGAATGTTTTCTTTTCGTTCAGTTGGAATAGTTTTTCTGGGTCAACACTGTCGTCGTCGCTCATCTCTGATACGTGTACGAGCGCTTCGACTGACGGAGAAAGCTGCACAAATGCACCAAACGGTGTAATTCGGGTAATTTTACCCTCGACGTTGGCGCCTTTTTTGAATGCCTTTACTTCTTGTAGCCACGGATCTTCTTGCATTTGCTTCAAGCTCAAACTCAAGCGATCTTTGTCGATAGCAATGATTTTAGCCTTAACGTCTTCGCCAACCTTGACGTATTTCTTAGGGTCTTCAACACGTTCCCATGAAATCTCAGAGATGTGAATCAACCCTTCGATACCGTCAACGTTTACGAATGCGCCAAAGTCGATAACTCCAGTAATAACGCCGTCGACTTCATCGCCAACGCTAAGTTTGGTGAATCGATTCTGCAGTTCGTCTTTGATTGCTTCTTTTTCGGACACAATCAATTTGTTTTCTTTGCGGCTCACGTCCAACACGCGCACTTTAAGCGTCTTTTTGGTCAGAGCGTTAAGCTTTTGCAGTATCTCGTCTTTGTCGGCACCAGAGACGCGAGGATAGTTGCCTGCGGCAAGTTGTGACACCGGCAAGAAGCCACGAATGCCTTCAACTTCTACTAACAGTCCGCCACGATTTGCGTCGTACGGGGTAATTTCGATGATTTCTTGGGCTTCAAATACTCGCTGGAGTTCGTCCCAGCCACGATCTTTAGCAGCGCGGCGCATACTCAAAATCGCCCAGCCTTCGTCGGTTTCAGGCTCGATCACGCTTACTGTTGTCTTTTCGCCCACCTTTAGATTTGCAGCGCCGGTAATCTCGCGACGTCCGACCACACCAACACCGTTGGCGCCAAGGTCAATCCAGACCTCGTTCTTTTTTACTTCAGTTATAACTCCCTCAACGACATCACTTGCCTTGAGAGCTTTTACATCGGATGCTTCGAGAAGCTCATCCATACTTATTGCTTTTGACATGATAAATCCATGCCTCCTTATGAGTGCTGCGGTAACCCGTGGGTCAATACTCCGATCAGACTTGAGTGTCATTATATCTGTTATCACCCCTAGTGTCAAAACATAAACAATGCGTTCTGTCTGGCGCTTTAATCAACCAAAATGCTATACTAAAGATTATGTATTTGGCGGTTGATATTGGGGGTACTAAGACGTTAATGGCGGTATTCGACGCCAACGGCAAGGTTACCTCACAGCTAAAATTTGCAACACCGAAAGAATATCCTGCCTTTTTAGAGGCGCTCACCCAAACATTCGAAAAGCTTGAAACTAATGGCATTACAGAGATAATAGCTGCGGTGCCGGGCAGACTTGACCGAGAAAACGGCAAAGTCCTTGGATACGGCACGCTTCCCTGGCCGCCAGCGACAATACGTAGCGACCTACAAAAGGCGCTCAATAATCTGCCTGTGACAATAGAAAATGATGCAAAATTAGCTGGCCTGTCCGAGGGAATCATTATCATAAATGAGTTTAAGAAGGTGCTTTATATAACAATAAGCACCGGGATCAGCAATGCTCTTATCGTAAATGGTGTTATTGACCCATCATTGCGTGATAGCGAAGGTGGTCAAGTCCTTATTGAAGAAAACGGCCAACTCAAGCAATGGGAAGATGTCGCTTCCGGCCGCGCTATCGTAGCAAAATATGGCAAACGAGCCAGCGAACTTGACGACCCGAAAGCTTGGGAAGAAATTGCAAGCAATATCGCTATCGGTGTTATTGATCTACTAGCAATTCTCCAGCCAGAGGTCGTCGTATTTGGTGGTGGCGTTGGTGCTCATTTTAAAAAGTTCGAGAAACCTCTCACGGCTACATTACACAAACTCGCAAGCTCCGTCATGACTGTTCCCCCTCTAAGAGTTGCGAGGCGAGCAGAAGAAGCTGTCATTTATGGTTGCTACGAACTAGCGAAGCAAGCACATGGAACGTCTTCTTAAAAAACTTGTTCAGGATTTTCCCGACTTTACCTTTATTTCTGGTGAACAATTCTATTGGTCACCGCAACAACGTAGAATTATATACAACACTAGCCGCCAGAACGACACCATTGACTGCTGGTCACTCCTGCACGAACTCGGTCATGCAGTCCTAGATCATGCATCGTACGATTCTGACTTAGAACTTGTCGAGATGGAAAGCCAAGCATGGGATAAAGCCGAACAACTTAGCAAAACCTACGGTATCGACATCGACGAAAATCACATTCAAGACTGTCTGGATACTTACCGTGACTGGCTGCACCAGCGAAGTGCTTGCCCGAAATGCGGTAATCGTAGTTTTCAGCAAAACAGCCACGAATATCACTGCTTTAACTGTGCTAGCGAATGGAAAGTTTCGTCATCAAGATTCTGTCGCCCTTATCGCATGAAAGCCAAATCAAAAACGTCGCCCTCGGGTTCGAAGACGACGTTTGTTTAAAAACTAGTTTAAATTAAACTGTTTTCTTTGTGCGGCGTGAAATTCGGCCACCTTTTGCACCAGCTGCACGAGCTAGTTCACGGTTAGCGAAAAATCCACCAGTACGGCCTTTTTTGCCGCCCATAGCACCGATTTTTGCATAAAAATCTGCACCGTATTTAGTTTTGTTTGTTGAAGCAGCAGCTTTGCCGCCGTCTTTAGTTCCAGCCATGTTGTTAGCCTCCCTTGATTGATATGGTGCCCACCACGTATGCCAGAGAGAAGAAAAAGATCGCACGCCTGCAATGAATGCTTCGTACGACCCTCTGTTCCATCTCCGGAATTACGCTTATGATATCATTATGTATTGCTTATGTCAATAACTTTGCACCGTTGAGCTATTGTTAGGCTACTTTTGAAAGATGGCTAGCAACACCCTGGGAATATTCACGTAATAGCCCGTTTATTACGCTTCGCTTGAAAGGTTCTGTTTGCAACACATCTTTTACAACACTAGCCTGGTAGTCTCGTTCCTCTTCGGGCATTTCAGCGTCTTCGGCAGCTTGAGTCACGACAAATTCGTGAAGATCGTTGATTGTTTCTTTGATTGCACTCATATTTTTGGGTTTCTTTTTGTGTTAATGTTTGTTTTATTGCTTAACAAATCTATATTAGCATAAGCACTATTTATTGTCAATATTGTTGTATTGTTGCTACGGTTTTTGGGCTATTTTAAGTTATAATTGAGCTATGCCCCGAGAAATGGATTTATCAATCAAGACAATCGATCAGTTTATAGCTAAATATCCCAAAGATACTCAGACAATCATGCAAAAGATGCGCCAGACCATCCACGAAGTCGTCCCCGATGCGACCGAAAAAATGAGCTACGGAATTCCAACCTTTGCCTTAAACGGCAAAAACCTGGTACATTTTAGCACTTATGCCAAGCACATCGGATTTTACCCTGGCGCAATTGTTACACAGTTCGCCAATGAGCTAAAAAATTATAAAACCAGCAAGGGTACAGTCCAGTTCCCGCTCGACAAACCAGTCCCCTACGATCTAATCCAAAAAATCACTCTCGCCGCCATCGACCGCAATTCTTCCAAAAAATAACTACTTTTTTTGGAAGAATACGAGTTTGTAGCCGTCGGGATCGCTGATCATGGTTTCGCGGCGACCTGTTTTGTAATCTTCTGGTTTGGTTGGCTTAAGTTTTTTCTCTGTTAATTGCTTACAAGTTTCGTCAACATCAGCCACGCTGACGTATAGATACTGACCGTCGTTCCCTGTTGCACGGTATTCGTGCGCCTGAACAAAGTCTAACCAGAACCAGTTTACTCTAACGGAGGCCAGATCGGCTTCGCGCTTGGCGACCAAAAACCCCAAATCCTCATAAAAATCCGCACTCTTAACCGGATCCTTCACCATGAATATCAACCCCGAAACACTATTCAACTTCATGGAGTTATTATAACATTCTATATTTCGGGTATAATAAACGTATGGCGAAGAAATTTACTGGCTTTTAGATCAACTCCTGCTTTATTGTTAATATTCTTTAATTTAAGGAGTCCTTTATGAAGTTAGGAAAATTAGAATTTGGATCTGTTAAAGATAGCAAAAACTTAATTGGCAAGCCAACCATACAAGCCATCGAGTCCAACAATCTTCAAGATGTTTTGGTCGCTCAAATCGATCCCGGCCTCTCTGATACGACGGCTTTTTGCGAACACTATCAGTACGATATGGATAAAACCGTGAACTGCGTGATTCTTGAAGCGAAGCGCGCAGACAAATTATGGTATGCCGCTTGCCTAGTAAGGGGAACGGAGCGTGTCGATGTTAACGGCATTGTCCGTCGCGAGCTCGATGCCCGAAAGATATCGTTTACCTCAATGGATAAGGCTGTTTCACTTACTGGTATGGAATACGGCGCCATTAACCCGATTGGCTTGCCAGCTGATTGGCCAATCTTGGTTGATGATGCCGTTTCCCGGCTGGAACACACCATTGTAGGGAGCGGTATTAGGGGGTCTAAACTGTTGGTATCTGGCAGTTTTCTAGGCTCGCTACCCAATGCGACAGTTCTTAATATCGTTAAGGGTTAACGATTAGAGAAGCTGGAAGAAAAGGCGGATTTATTTCGCTTTTTCTGACTTAACTTTCGGGAGAGGAGCAGCCCGAGCAAACGAATTTACTTCGTTCACCGGCGCGTTGAGAGGAGGAGTTATTTTTTCTCAAAAGCAAAGAACCACCCCTAGAGGTGGTTCTTTGCATAATTTGGCACCCCTAGCCCACTCAAGATGTTGGATGGGCGGCTATTTTCTATTGTTTTCTGCTGGGAAAATAGCACGGCGACCAAAAGAAAAAGAGTCCTTTCGGACTCTTTCACTATAATTTGGCACCGTGCTATTTTCCCAGGGGTGAACCCCCAAGTATTGTAACCGCTGAGAGGCTTAACTGCTGTGTTCGGCATGGGAACAGGTGTTTCCCTCTCGCTATGGGCACCAAATTTGCGCTTCGTCCCGAAGCGCGGTATGAAGTATGACGTATTAAGTATCACGGGGGTTAGCTCCGTTATACGTTATACGTTATACGTTATACTCACGCCTCATTAGAGGCGGATATTGGTGTCCATGTTTTTCGCACGGGTTTGGGATGTAAATTCTATAATTTTCTGAATATTCTCTGTTACTTTGTTTAAAAACAAACGGTTTTGGAGTCTATCGTTGTTAGAATTACTTCTAATTAACAGATAAACACCAATAACTAGTCAATGCACTTAATCGTTCCACAAGAAACGCAGGTTACCATACAAGTATGAAAACTACGTTACTTATGGTCGTAAAAAGTCGATGGGACTATTAGTACGCTTCGGCTCAATACATTACTGCACTTTCACCTTGCGCCTATCAAACTGATCGTCTCTCAGTGTCCTCATAGGGAAATCTAATCTTGAGCGAGGCTTCGCGCTTAATATGCTTTCAGCGCTTATCCTTTCCGCACTTAGCTACCCAACAATGCTCTTGGTAGAACAATTGGTACACCAGCGGTGCGTTCACCCCGGTCCTCTCGTACTAGGGGCAACTTCTCTCAAATTTCCTTGCGTCCACAGCGGATATAAACCGAACTGTCTCACGACGTTCTGAACCCAGCTCGCGTACCACTTTAATCGGCGAACAGCCGAACCCTTGGAAGGTGCTCCCCCTCCAGGATGTGATGAGCCGACATCGAGGTGCCAAACAGCGCCGTCTATGTGAACTATTGGGCGCTATAAGCCTGTTATCCCCGGGGTAACTTTTGTCCGTGTGCGTCGTCGATCCCACTTTCATTGTAAATAAATTTACGATACGACGGGTCACTAGCTCCCACTTTCGTGTCTGTTTGGCATGTACGCCTCACAGTCAAGCTGGCTTATGCGCTTGCACTATCGATTCGATTTCCATCCGAATCTAGCCAACCTTTGAACGCCTCCGCTACTCTTTAGGAGGCAACCGCCCCAGTTAAACTACCCATCAGACACGGTCCCCTAACCGGATAACGGTCAGGGTAAGAATAAAACATATACAAGGGTGGTATTTCATATTGTGGCTCCACCTCGACTAGCGTCGAAGCTTCAAAGCCTCCCACCTATGCTACACATGTATACGCTCGATCCAATGTCAAACTGTAGTAAAGCTCCACGGGGTCTTCTCGTCCTGCTGCGGACAGACGGCATCTTTACCGCCAATGCACTTTCACCGAGCTCTTCGTCGAGACAGTGCCCAAATCATTACTCCATTCGTGCGGGTCAGAACTTACCTGACAAGGAATTTCGCTACCTTAGGACGGTTATAGTTACCGCCGCCGTTCACTGGGGCTTCAGTTCGCACCGTGAAGCGCTCCCCTTAACCTTCCAGCACCGGGCAGGAGTCAGCCCCTATACATCCACTTTCGTGTTAGCAGAGACCTGTGTTTTTGGTAAACAGTTGCTTGGGCTCCTTAGCTGCGGCCCCGTCACATCATCTACCACTGGTATCTGACATAGCGTTGCTCTAGCTTTCCGTTTGATTGATTTGAATCTATCTAAATATCTCGAAAATTACTCGTTTATACAGGCCATCGATAAGAATCGTATAACTTATCTTTGGTTCTGTTGTTTCGTTTTTCAAGTCCTCTTATCGAGTTCTTGAATCGGAAAACCAGACAATTACTTTGCTTAGTCAACAGTGATAAACACTGTGACGGGGCAGACCTTATCCCGAAGTTACGGTCGCTGTATTGCCGAGTTCCTTGACGAAGAATCACTCGTACACCTTGGTCTTCTCGACCTGAGCACCTGTGTTGGTTTGCGGTACGGGCGGCCATACACATAAGTTTAGAAGCTTTTCTAGTCAGTACTTTCATTAGAATTCAATCAATAAAGATCGTTTCATTTCCTCGCATTTCTCGAGGTTAGACGGATATAACCATGAATCCGCTCTAACTAATATACCGCGCACTCTAAACAATGTATTGCCGGTACAGGAATATTAACCTGTTGTCCATCGCCTACGCTACGCGCCTCGGCTTAGGCCCGACTAACCCTGGGACGATTACCGTGGCCCAGGAAACCTTGCTCTTTCGGTGTGCAGGATTCTCACCTGCATTATGGTTACTCATTCCAGCATTCTCACTTGATAACACTCCACATGACCTCGCGATCACGCTTCAACGCAGATATCAACGCTCCTCTACCACACGTATAAATACGCATTCGCATCTTCGGTGCTATGCTTAGCCCCGTTACATTTTCCGCGCAGGATCTCTTGACGAGTGAGCTGTTACGCACTCTTTAAATGAATGGCTGCTTCTAAGCCAACATCCTCGTTGTCCAAGAAATCCCACCTCGTTTCCCACTTAGCATAGACTTAGGGACCTTAGATGGCGATCTGGGCTGTTTCCCTTTCGAGCGTGGAGCTTAGCCCCCACGTTCTAACTGCCGTAGTTCCGCTATCAGTATTCGTAGTTTGACAAGGGTGGGTACCAATAAAGGCCCCAGTCCGAATCAGAGCTCTACCCCTGATAGTTACCGTACGACGCTAGCCCTAAAGCTATTTCGAGGAGAACCAGCTATCTCCGAGTTCGATTAGCATTTCACCACTAACCACAGGTCATCCGGGCGATTTGCAGCTCGCTACGGTTCGGCCCTCCACGTCGTTTTACCGACGCTTCAGCCTGCCCATGGTTAGGTCACTCGGTTTCGGGTCTACTAATACACACTAAACGGGCTATTAACCCTCGCTTTCACTACGCCTCCGCCATATGGCTTAAGCTTGCATGTACTAGTAACTCGCTGGATCGTTCTACAAAAAGCACGCCGTCACCCCGAAGGGCTCCGACTCCTTGTACGCACACAATTTCAGGTTCTATTTCACTCCCCTTCCGGGGTTCTTTTAACCTTTCCTTCACAGTACTAGTTCACTATCGATCACAAGATATATTTAGCCTTGGAACGTGGTCGTCCCGGATTCAGTCAGGGTTTCTCGTGTCCCGACCTACTCGACAAACAGTAATGAGACAAAACCTAGATAAATCTAGGCTCAGTCCCATTACCTCTACAAATATAAGGTTTGCAAATACTTTACATACCGGGCTATCACCGTCTCTGGCCTGGCTTTCCAGCCTGTTCTGCTCGCTCTGCAATTTTCTAAAACCTTATGCAAACTAATGGTAGCGTTTGCGTCCAATACCGAACTCTGGATAAATCCAACGCTCGATACTGGTTGTTTATAGTGTCACAACCCCTTAATAATATTCGTCTACCAACTTATTCATCTAAATTAATAGATGAAAATCATTAAGGTTTGGGCTCTTCCGGTTTCGCTCGCCGCTACTACCGGAATCATTGGTTATTTTCTCTTCCTCGAGGTACTAAGATGTTTCAGTTCCCCCGGTTACCTCTTCCTATCCTATATATTCAGATAAGAGTACCTAGACATAACTCTAAGTGGGTTTCCCCATTCGGAAATCTTCGGTTCATAGCTTAGTTAGCAGCTCCCCGAAGCTTATCGCAGCTTCTTACGTCCTTCTTCGGTATCTTGTGTCAAGGCATCCTTTATGTGCGCTTGAGTAACTTTTTACGAATGTATGCAATAAGTCGCCTAAAAGGCTTCTTATTACTTACGTCGATTTTTGTGCAATTGACTAGTTATTGGTATCTACCTCTCGAATTTGAAACAAGAGTATAGGCCAACAACATGCCGTTTGTCTTTACTTGTTGCAATCCTACTTCCTAAAGAAACGGTAAGATTGCATTCTATATTCGTCAAACCGGTTTCAAAAGTTTGACGAATTTACATCCCAAATTGTTAAGCTGCAAAACTCAAGACGTTCGGTATTACCTCTGTCATATTCTTGAGTTTACGTTTGACTCTATCGTCTTTTAGCCCCATTGGACTCGATAGTTTCCGACCTAAACTCAAGCAGCCGTACAATCTTATCACCCAAAACAGAGGTAGTCAACCATATTCTGCTGTAAAAAGTGCTACGCTACGACCCCTAGAAAGTTCGGGTGCGTGGCAAAATTTTTGTTATTTTTTAATCCAAGAAGTCGAACACAGCGACATAACCTTGTTTTTATTCCGGTTTTCCGGTAGAATTACCCGAGTAATTTGGGGCGTTAGCTCAGTTGCCACAGCCTTGGCTGCAAGGATCACTATTAGCACTTATGTTATAGCTGGTTCGCAGATGAGCCATTCGCAGATTACGTACGGTTTTACAACCTAACGACCATTTGGGGGCATAGCTCAGTTGGCTAGAGCACCTGCTTTGCAAGCAGGGGGTCCAGGGTTCGAGTCCCTGTGCCTCCACCAATTACACTCGTACTTTAGCAATTTACTAAACCAAGCAACTTGTTGCTGTTTAGGAAATTGGGAAGAGATGGCTTTGTTTGATTCTCAGGAGTACCGAGCAAACTTGTTTTGTCGGTAGTTCGAGAATCAAACAATCACACATCGACGAGGGCGATTAGCTCAGCTGGTTAGAGCGCGTCACTGATAATGACGAGGTCGGAGGTTCGAGTCCCTCATCGCCCACCAAATAAACAGACCGATTTACTCGGTCTGTTTATTTCTTTTACTTGCAATACCGGTAACAGTGCTTCATCATTCGTGAATGAGTAACAGTAGGTTGAACACCGAGCAACAGCGCAAGCTCAGGCAAAGAGCAAGATTCACATGCGAGAATCCCAGTTGCGATGTTGGCTTAATACTCATGCAGCGTGCACATATAGATCACCTTTCACAGAATGGGGCCGTCGACATAAACAATTTTTTATGGCTGTGTGAATCCTGCCACCGAAAGTATGAGCCTCAAGGCGCTAGCGCTGAAGAGCGTAAGCAGCTCCTAAGCAGGATGGAAGAATTTAGAGACCGTCCGAAGATGGACAGTCTTGTGAGCGGCCTATTCGATGATTTGTTGCCACCCTTAGACCCTGAGAATGGACTAAAAATTAATCTAGGTTCTGTTGAATTACAAAATTTAAAAACATTCTTTTCTGAGCCGGATGATGCGCCCAATCCAGCGTTTCTTAGGATTCACATAGATGGTAATTTAGTCCGTGTAGAGGGTCGGATCAAAACAAAGAACGGGTTCAATTTAATAGAGTTTTATGGGGCCAAAATACACTTTCACACTAAAGATATATGGGATATAGAACGGAAGGCGAGATCTCTGAAACTCTGGAGTAAAACTAGAAACGTATGGATCGAGATTGCTCAAAAGCCAGACTTATCGATTTATGTACGTGGTGAAATCTATATGGGTGGCAAAAAAATAGAGATCGACAAAGAACAGCTGAAACTAGCCAACTTAACCATAAAAAACATCAGCTTTGTTGACCCTATCGGGGTATCCGATGCGCCTATTTTTGGATTCCCGCGATCGCCTTTGCCTCGTCCATATGGACACCTAAATCCTAATGTCGATATATAAGAGCTGAATCATCTAATAGAGGGTGGTGTTATATGTTTAACGGATAAGCTATTGCGTAGTGCATGAGCAGAGACTGGTTACCATAACAAAAAAGAACCCTCTCGTAAGGGCTCTTTTCTTATTAAAAACTGAATAGTGCAATCAACGTCAGAACATATTTGAACTCGTTCCTTTTAGCATTTAAGCAAAGATAATCATGAGTTCAACTTGATTATCTAGGATCGCCTGACTATCTGTAATCTGGCTTCTCCCGAAGGAAAAGACAAATTACAGATGCCTAATATCTCCCTAGAAAGGAGGTAATCCATCCGCACCTTCCGATACGGATACCTTGTTACGACTTAACCCCAATCATCACCCCTACCTTAGGACTAGACTAGCTAGCACGTCAGGTATTGACGACTTTCATGGCTTGACGGGCGGTGTGTACAAGACCCGGGAACGTATTCACGGTAGTGTGCTGACCTACCGTTACTAGCGATTCCAGCTTCAAGCAGGCGAGTTTCAGCCTGCTATCCGAACTGAGACCGGCTTTGATGGGATTTGCTCCCCCTCGCGGGTTGGCTGCCCTTTGTACCGGCCATTGTAGCGTGTTTGTAGCCCCAGATGTAAGGGAAATACTGACCTGACATCATCCCCTCCTTCCTCCCCGTTACCGGGGCAGTCTAGCTAGAAAAATCCAACTAACTATAAGGGTTGCGCTCGTTAATGGACTTAACCAAACATCTCACGACACGAGCTGACGACGGCCATGCATCACCTGTCACTACGGCCCGAAGGCACTTCTTCCTTTCGGAAAAATTAGTAGGATGTCAAACCTGGGTAAGGTTCTTCGCTTTGCATCGAATTAAACAACACGCTCCACCGCTTGTGCGGGTCCCCGTCAATTCCTTTATGTTTTAGCCTTGCGGCCGTACTCCACAGGCGGGATGCTTAACGCGTTAGCTTCGCTACACAAGGGGTCGATACCTCGTACAGCTAGCATCCATAGTTTACGGCGTGGACTACCAGGGTATCTAATCCTGTTTGCTCCCCACGCTTTCGTGCCTGAGTGTCAGAAATGAGCCAGTAGACTGCCTACGCCATTGGTGTTCCTTCTAATATCAACGGATTTTACCCCTACACTAGAAATTCCATCTACCTCTCTCATTCTCTAGCTTAGCAGTTTAGATAATGTTTATCTCGTTGAGCGAGACTCTTTCACTACCTACTTACTATGCCACCTACGCAACTCTTTACGCCCAGTAATTCCGGATAACGCTTGGATCCTCCGTATGACCGCGGCTGCTGGCACGGAGTTAGCCGATCCTTATTCATCTGCTACCGTCATAATCGTCACAAATAAAAGCAGTTTACAACCCTAAGGCCTTCATCCTGCACGCGGCGTTGCTCCATCAGGCTTTCGCCCATTGTGGAAAATTCCCTACTGCTGCCTCCCGTAGGAGTCTGGGCCGTGTCTCAGTCCCAGTCTGGCTGATCATCCTCTCAGACCAGCTAATGATCGTCGCCTTGGTGAGCTTTTACCTCACCAACAAGCTAATCATACGCAGGCTGTTCCCAAAGCGCCAAAGCTTTGCTCCGAAGAGATTATGCGGTATTAGACACCATTTCTGGTGCTTATCCCTCACTCTGGGGTACATTCCTACGCGTTACTCAGCCGTCCGCCGCTCGTCACCCGAAGTGTTACCGCTCGACTTGCATGTATTAGGCACGCCGCCAGCGTTCATCCTGAGCCAGGATCAAACTCTCCAAAAAAATGAAGGCCGTTTCTTGCTCTAGAACTCCTCGATCGTGGCGGCGTAAGCCGACATTTCACCAGGGGTTCATACTGAGCAGGATCAAACACTTCAAAAAGTAACTCGATAAAGCTACCAAAGAATGTGATTCTAGACTTAGTCGAACTTATGATTTGTTAAAACCAAAAATTACTGACATGTGTGAACTTGCTCAAGAATAAATTCTTGCCAAGTTCGTGTTCAAAACATATTCAATGAAATCCTCGCAATAAATTGCTTGGACCCCCGATTCTCATCGGGGCTGACGTTGATTTGCACTATTCAATTTTTAAAGATCGTCATATTCACTTGAGACACTTTAACAAAGACCTCCGAACAGACTCCGACTATCTTATCCGTTCACACCCCTAGTGTCAAGCATTTTTGCAATATAATTCTAATATAAACTTTTTTACAACGCTTATGGCTATTTTGAGGTGTTAGCTGTGGGTTTTTCGGTTGGGGTTTCTTCGGGTTCTTCGTCTTCGGTTTCTTCGACTTTGTCGACTAGGGCGAGCGAAACGACTTTGTCGTCGTTGTTGAGACGCATGATGCGAACACCTTGGGTTGCGCGTCCTAATCCTGGGATATCTTTCATGCCTAAGCGAATGGTTTGGCCGTTCTTACTAATGATAATCACCTCTTGGGTGTCGTCACCGTTTAGTGTTTTAACGCCAATTAATTTGCCGGTTTTAGTGTTTACGACAGCCGAGCGAATTCCTACGCCACCGCGAGTATGCGCCGTAAACTGAGCAATCTTGGTGCGTTTTCCGTACCCTTGGTCGCTGATTACGAATATACTGCTGCCTTCTTCTACGATGTCCATGCCAATAACCTGGTCGCCAGCGCGCAAGCGGATTCCGCGCACGCCCCTGGCCACACGGCCCATTGGTCGAACGCCTTTTTCATGGAATCGAATTGCTTGTCCCTGGCTGGTCGAAATCAAAATCTCGTTGTCTCCATTGGTCATACCAACCCATCGAAGTTCGTCGTCACTATCGAGATTAATAGTAATCAAACCACTGGCGCGAACATTTTGATATTGCTCAAACGGAGTTTTCTTAACAACACCTTTAACGGTACACATGAACAAATGGCCGCTTTTTTCTTTCTCGGTTTTACTGATGTTAATTACCGAGCTGACTTTTTCTTCTGGCTGTAATTGCAATAGGTTCACGATGGCCACACCTTTGGCGTTCAAACCAACTGCTGGCACTTCATACGTTTTAATTCGGAACACGCGACCCTTGTTAGTAAAGAACAACAAGTAATCGTGAGTGCTGGCGTTTACTACGTGCTCGATCACGTCTTCTTCTCTGGTGGCCATGCCACGCCGGCCCTTGCCGCCACGACCTTGCTTTTTATATTCAAGCACTGAGGATCGTTTAATGTAGTTTGCTGATGTCAAAGTTACAGCGACTTGCTCGTCCGGAACCAAGTCTTCGTCGCTCATTTTGCCAAGTTCGTTTGGAATGATCTTGGTGCGGCGCTCGTCGCCGTATTGTTCTTTGACAGCCAGTAATTCGTCGCGAATAATTTTAAGGATTTTCTTTTCGTCCGCCAAGATGCTTTCTAGTTTGGCGATTAACTTCATAAGTTCGGCAAGTTCGTCCTCGATCTTTTGGCGTTCCAGCCCTGTTAATGCACGAAGTTGCATCGCCAAAATTGCCTTGGCTTGAATCTCTGATAGCTTAAAGTTCTTAATCAAGTTGGTCTGGGCTTCGTCGCTTGTTTTGCTGGCACGAATAACCTTAATAACTTCGTCGATGTGATCAAGCGCAATCTTGAGTCCTTCCAAGATGTGAGCGCGATCTTTTGCTTTGCGCAGTTCGTACTCTGTACGGCGACGAACCACAACCTGTCGGTGCTTAATGTGCTCGGAGATAATATCAACCAACCCCAGCACGCGTGGCTGGATGCCATCAATCAGCGCCATCATATTAAAGTGGAAAGCGGTTTGTAGCGGCGTTAATTTGTAAAGTTGGTTGAGTAGTTTCTTTGGATACGCGTCTTTTTTAAGGTCAATAACAATGCGCACTTCGCCGCGGGCGGTTTCGTCGCGCAAGTCCCGCACCCCTGTAATTTTCTTATCATTTACCAGGTCGGCGATTTTTAACACCAAGTTTTCTTTGTTCAGGCCATATGGAATTTCGGTGATAATAATTTGGTTAGCGCCTTTTTTGTTCTCGACAATCTCGGCAATACCCCGAGTAACAATGCCGCCGCGACCGGCTGTATAAGCAGCCTTGATTGATTCTTTGCCGTAAATAACACCGCCGGTTGGGAAATCCGGACCCTTAATGTGCTCCAGCAAATCATCCAGGCTTGCTTGTGGATTATCAATCATGCAGACTTCAGCGTCGATCAATTCACCGAGGTTATGCGGCGGAATATTTGTCGCCATACCAACAGCAATACCAAGCTGGCCATTTAATAGTAAGTTTGGCAATTTTGCTGGCAACACCGATGGTTCTTGCAAACGACCGTCGTAGTTTTCGCGGAAATCTACTGTTTCTTTGTCGATGTCCTCGAGAATTTCGTCGGCCAAACGCATCATTTTCGCTTCGGTATAACGCATCGCAGCTGGCGGATCTCCGTCCATCGAACCGAAGTTACCCTGACCATTAACGAGTTGGTAGCGCATTGCCCACGGCTGTGCCATACGAACCATCGAATCATAAATCGAGCTATCGCCGTGCGGGTGGTAATCACCCATAACAGCACCAACAACGGTCGCGCTCTTACGGTGCTTAGCGCCGCTACGGAGGCCATCGCGGTTCATGGTGTACAAAATTCTACGGTGAACTGGTTTAAGACCATCGCGCACATCTGGCAAAGCTCGATCGATAATCACGCTCATGGAGTAGCGCAAATAGCTGTCTTCCATGACGTTTTCGACTGTTCGCTGCTCAACAGACCGCGAGTGACCACTGTCCATAATATCTGGTGCGTTTGCTATGCCGGCGCGTTTTTCGTCCATCGTGCGCTCATCCAGCGGTTGCTTCTCTGGAATAGCATTTTCGGTGTTTTCCATGTCTTCGGTGTTTTCGTTTGTTGTTTGATCGTCGTCCATATTAAATATCCAAATCCTTCACAAATTTTGCGTTTGCCTGAATAAAGTTTTTGCGCAATTCTACCTCTGTACCCATCAACTTATTAAAAATCGCGTCCGCCTTTTCGGCGTCGTGCACTTTTACCTGCACAAGTACGCGTCTTTCTGGGTCCATGGTCGTTGCGAACAACTGCTCGGCATCCATTTCGCCCAAACCCTTATAGCGCTTTTGCTCGATAAAACCGGCTTGTTTATGTGGTGGATCGTTGGGTTCGATACTGGCACCCTCGGCTTTTCGCGCAGCGATTTTTTCTTCTAGTATTTTGTCGAGTTCATTTTCGTCATAGATAAATATGCTCGATTTACGGCCAGGTTTTACCAGCTCAAACAGTGGTGGTTTTGCTAAGTAAAGATGTCCGCCATCAACTACAGGTTTCATGTAGCGGAAGAAGAATGTCATCAGAAGCGTACTAATGTGACTACCGTCAACGTCGGCGTCGGTCATGATAATAATGCGGTGATATCGTAGCCCGCTCAGGTCGAACGAATCCTCGATACCGACGCCCATCGCTTTGATCAAACTAAGGATTTCGTTGTTCGCCAGCATTTTGTCCAAACGGGCGCGCTCAACATTAAGCACTTTACCGCGGAGTGGCAAGATTGCCTGAGTTTTGCTATCGCGGCCCGATTTTGCTGAACCACCAGCCGAGTCTCCCTCTACCAAGTACAGTTCTGAACTGGCAGGATCTTTGCTGGAGCAATCAGACAGTTTACCTGGCATGCTGGCGCCATCGAGCACACCTTTGCGCAAAATGTTTTCGCGAGCAGCACGAGCAGCTTTGCGGGCGCGGGCTGCCAATAATGCCTTGCCAATGATTTTGCGGGCGATATTTGGGTGTTCTTCTAAGTAATACGACAAGTACTCGCCTAGAACTTGCTCGACGTAGCCACGAACCTCTGGGTTTCCGAGTTTGCTTTTCGTCTGGCCCTCAAACTGAGGATCTGGTAGTTTTACCAAAATAACAGCGGTGAGGCCTTCGCGGGTGTCTTCGCCAGATAGGTTTTCTTCTTTTTCTTTGAGCAGTCCATTCTTGCGGGCGTAATCATTAACAACTCGAGTAAGCGCCGCCCTAAAACCAGTTAAATGCGTTCCGCCATCGGGGTTAAATACATTGTTCGCAAACTGCTTAATCGTTTCGCTGTAAACATCGGTGTATTGAAATGCGATTTCGACAACCGAATCTTCAACTTCTTTTTCGACGTAAAAAACATCTTCGTCAACCACATCTTTACCGAGGTTCAAGTGACGGACATATGATTGGATGCCGCCTTCGAAATAGAACGCGTATTTTTTGCCCGTGCGCTCATCTTCTATCTCTGTATGAATACCTTTGGTTAAGTATGCCGCGTGTCGCAAGCGGTCTAGTACCGTGCCATAGTTGATCTCGACTGTCTCGAATATAGTCTCGTCTGGATAAAAAGTAATCTCGGTTCCCTGTTTATCAGTCTTGCCGACTACTTTAAGATCGGCCTTTGGGATACCCCGTTCGTAGTGCTGTTCATGGATTTTGCCATTCAGGAAAACTCGAACAATCAGTTTTGTAGAGAGCGCGTTTACGACACTCGAGCCAACACCATGTAGACCGCCGGAGACTTTATAGCCGCCGCCGCCGAATTTACCACCAGCGTGCAGTACAGTCAGCACCGTTTCTACGGTACTTTTGCCGGTTTTCGGGTGCACATCAACGGGGATACCGCGACCATTATC
>Ga0163149_10002357_pt1 | contig 22856 bp, 13 predicted proteins | sample OliLakLV19MP5G1_FD_148604 | JGI IMG/M metagenome (GOLD analysis project Ga0163149, IMG submission 148604) | Freshwater microbial mat bacterial communities from Lake Vanda, McMurdo Dry Valleys, Antarctica - Oligotrophic Lake LV.19.MP5.G1 | ecosystem: Environmental > Aquatic > Freshwater > Lake >...
TTTTTTACCATTATTGTCAAAAATATAATAGCCTTGTTTGTATGATGCAAATTTTGCTAATTTTAACCACCAACATCCGTCAGGGCCTTTAGCATATTCTATAAACATTTCCTTGTCATTTTCCACGGTTGGTTTATAGGCATTCCATCCAGGGGTATTAGGGCAGTATTTTGTAGATCCATACTGGGCTTGCATTGTGATGGAACAGGACACTAAAAAAATCCCAAAAAATCCAAATTGAAGGATTAATTTTTTCATATTTAAAATATTAAATTCGTTAAAATTGCCTACTCTATACAGTTTTGGGCTTCCCTGCCTTACTCTTTAGGATTTTCAGGCTACTCCTTTTATACTTTGGGTAATGCTATTACAGTTTTTTAAATTACTTTAGTTTTATTATTCGTCAACCCACCCTAACAAGCCTCGCTTCTGATGTTTGCCAGATTGTGGGTCTATTCTTTCGTCGGTATCATTCCACCCAAATAACCCTTTTTTCTGAACTACTCCCGTTTCTTGATTAACTCGCGTATCCGTATCAATATATCCAAATAATCCTTCTTCTTGAATTACACCTGTTCCCGGGTCTATTCTTTCGTCGGTATCATTCCACCCAAATAACCCCTTTTTCTGAATTACACCTGTTTCTTGGTTAACTCGCGTATCCGTATCAATATATCCGAATAGCCCTTCTTCTTGAATTACACCAGTATCTCGATTAGTTCTTGTGCCAGAACCTCCCGAACCAATAATATTGCGCCCTTTTTCATAACTTTTTCTCACATCGTCGTTTGAGTTAATCAAAACCTTAAACAAGATATAAATTATTCCGATAGTAATGGCAGCCATTACGACAAATATTAAGGCAGTATAAAAAATTAAACACCAGAATGCAACCAAATAAATTGTAGCTGCTACTCTCACGCCGTTTTTAAGACCAAGATGCGTAAAAGAGTCAGTCCAGTCGCTGAACTTTACAATTGTCCAGAGAATTGGGTTAATGATGTAACGGTAAAACCAACCGTTTTTAGTAGAGACGTTTGTTTGTGTGCGCCTTGTCCAGGCTTCAACTTTTTCTGTTGTATCGTTTACAGAGTTGACGTTAATCGCTGTAATGATTCCACCAATAATTAGTGGTGAAACAAAAACCAGTATGTTGATTTTTTCTTGGTTCATAATTTTGATTTTAAAGTGGTTTTATTTAAAAACAATCTGATACACCGCATATTTACCTTTGTTCATTCCATTCCCTCCTACCGTTACAGTCATATTATCATTTTTAAACACACTTGAAGAAGCCGTAGGGGTAAGCGTTGCTTTAGTTGTCAAGGCATCAATTATTGCTTTGAAGATTTGCTCCGATTTATTTATTGCCTTATTATCTGATAAATAAAAATTAAATGTTACGGATTGTAGGGTTGCATTATCATTTTGGATATTCTCATAATGATCAACTACTTCAACATCATAATATCCACCCTTCTGAGCACTGTATTGGCGTTCTGTTTTAAAAACAGGTTTAGTGTCTAGTACTGGGTTTTCGCTAAAAGTAAAACCTAAATTATTTATGTATGAATGTGCATTCAAAGTAATATTTTCTGAGGTAGACGCTTTCCAATTGTATATATCAACAAAAAGATTTGGATAGAAATTTTTTAGATCTGAAATCGTCGAAGCAGTTGTAAATTTTCTAAAACTTTTCTCGTCCGTTCCTTCTAAAAAATTTTCAGATATTTCGTTCACATCAAAATAATCGCTTTCGACAGTTTTATACTTATAGTTTTTATTATCAACATTCATATGGTCATATTGAGGGTTTACCAAATACTTTCCTTTTTCATTAATAATTCCCATTTTGTCTGCTGATTTAACAAACGCAATGTCACCATAAAACTCTGAAGCGTAGTCGAATTGGGGATTGATAGCATACTTCCCATTTTCATCAATATAACCATATTTTCCATCTGAACTTGAAACCGAGGCCATTCCATTACTAGAAAAGGCTTGAGCGGAATTAAACTGGGGGTTGATAACAATTTTTTCATTTATATCGATATATCCAAACATTGAACCTTGTTTAATGATTGCACGACCATTCACAAGTTCTCCTATAAAGTCAAATTGAGGGTTAATAGTATATTTCCCTGTCTTATCAATAAACCCATATTTTTTCCCATCAGAAGCTATAGCCAGCCCGTTATTAAATTTTCCAACCCATTTAAATTGATAATTGATAGCAATTTCGCCTTTCTTATTCACAAACCCCCATAAGGTTTCAGCATTTTCATTATTCTTTTTGGACACCGCAGCAAGCCCTTCACTGAATGGATAGGCATAATCAAATTGAGCATTTATTTTTATATTGCCTTCTTTATCTAAGAACCCCCATTTCTCTCCGATTTTTACAGAAGCTAATTCCTCGTTTAAGATCCCACAAACTTCCCCAGTAGTAACTGTGAACTTAACATTTCCTTTGTCATCAATGAACTGTGGTTTACCATTTTCTGGAACTACACACGCCAACCCTTCTGAAAAGAATGTTGCATCTTTGTATGCTGCATTTATCCTATACTTGCCATCCTCTCCAATGTATCCGAATTTGTCATCAGCAGATTTTACTAATGCGACTCCACCAATAAATATATTTGCATAGTTGAATTGTGGATTTATTAAAATTTTTCCTTCTCGGTCAATATAACCCCACTTATCCGCTGATTTGTAAGGAATCAGGCTTAGTTCTTTGTCTCTACAAGAACCAATAATTATACTCAGCAAAGCAATGAGAATGTAAGTTTTATTTTTCATGATTTATTGATTTAAAATGTTTTTAACAAGCTTTATGAAATTGTTGTTTGCAGATTCATCCATCCAGTATTCAGGAGCTTCATTTTTTTTCGCAGTCCAGCTTACCCAAGCATAATCTAAAGAATTACATGCATTATTTGTATATAATTTTATATATTTAGATATGCCCGGATATTCAGTAGTTGGGCTAAACTGAAATTTCACATCTGCCAAACCATAATTACCTAGCATTTGAAGTGTTTGACGATTTATCTTAACGGCTGCAATTTTATAATCACCCTCTGTACTACTGATTATACTATTTACCATTAACGGATACTTATTACCGTTAAAATCACTCATAGTATAGATAAACCCTGTAGAAAAGTTCAAACAGGCATTCGTGCGAAATTTAAATTTCACATTGTATAAATCATTTATGTCTTTTTCGATTGAAAGTTGTATTTCAAAATTGTTTGTTTTTCCACACTCTGTGTTGTTCTTTTTTAGCAAACTTTTATCAACTAATTTTATCCATCCTTGTTCTAACGATAATTTGTTCACCACCTTTAATCCATAATTTTTGTCGAAATTTTCTTTAGCTTCCTGCAATTCTGGTGGGGGTGGACTTTTTGCATTTAGAACAGCAATTTTATCATCTGTCATACACTTGTCTCCCCAAATTTCTACTTTGTATACATAACAAAATAATCCTTTATCCTCTTCCAGTGTTCTGGAGGTGGACTTTATTTTATCCTTAGTAATTGAATAGTAGTATTTTATGTAGACTTTTCGGTCGACCTTTGTTCTATAGCTATTTGTAACTGTTCGTTTTTCGAGTAGTTTCTGGGCTTCCTCCTTTCCCATCGGGAGATCTATATAATCCTTATGATTCTGAACATGTATTTGTGTTGAGTTGAAACTAGCTTCCTTTATTCCAGCACTATTGAAAAAATAATTATTTTCATTTATCACAGTGCTAAGCTCATTTGCATCACCATATTTCCAAGTGAAAGGATAGAACTCAAATTTAGATTTATTAAAATCATAATCTCCAAATTCTGTTTCTGCAGCATTGTAACCCATGTTTGAATTACCAACATAGATATCTTCAAATTTTGTATTAGCATTAATTTTGCCAATTTCTTCTTGAGTATATGCTCTTCTTTCAATTATCTTAAATTCATTGCTTTTAATTCCTTCATAGGTAGGATCAAACGTTGACATCCATCTGTCTAAGAACCGATCAAATTTATAGTCTCGATTGTAAACCTTTAAATAGTAAATAATTTCAGTTTTGGGATCCATTGTATTTTGTGAAAAACACAAAGATGGAATTGTGAATAATATCAGATGAAGCATATTTTTTCTCATTTTTCATGTTTTATGATGTTCAAAATGGATGTTTTAAATGTTGCAATAACCTAGATTTTTCAATTTTATAACTCAAATAGGCCTGCCTGATAGCACAGAAAAATGCGGCTAAATCGTTCAGGATTGGGTTTCGGCCAAAGCTAACGACAATAAAAAAATGGCTTCCGAAATCAACCTTTTTTCCATTGCGCCTGAATCTTTCCGACATAGATGGGACTCTTATTAGCCCGGCGCCACTATCTCGGGTGACCAGGACAGGGGAAACAACTGCTTCCTAAATGAAAACAACCGCTTTCCTCGGTCTGAAATGAGATAAAAAAGCAAACTCGTTTGGCTTGACTGGTCACGAAAGAGTGGCCGGGTAAAAAGACCCGGCACGGCGGAAAACCTGTTGCTTTTCCAAAACGCCACTAAACAGTTGGGGAAATGGTTGGATTTATAGAAATTTCCACGATTTCAACATCAGGTTGAATTACATAAACAAGAATGTAAATCAAAAGAGGCAGGACACAGAGTAAAAGCCCTATTATGGCCCAAAGCGCTTTAAATTCTTTCTTTTTTTGCATCACTACTTTTTCAGGTGTAGAGTTGGCAACAACAAAGCCTTTTGCCAAATAGCTGGTTGTTGTAAAAGCGAGAGATTCTTTTGAATCTACAGTAATTTGTTTGACAGACATGATTTTTATTGAATTGTGAAGAGTTAAATTTGTGATTTGTTTTGTTCTGGTTTCGCAAAACGTTGCCACTGCTGAAGTTTACAGGGCGGTCCGTCCTGATTCCATAACTCACCGAACCTCTATCTTCCACAAAAATGCCCTGCCGTCCAATCGAGTTTCGAGGAAATAGATGCCTGGCATAATCCCCAAGCCCAAGTCAATTTTCCGCTGGCATTCTCCGGCCTCCAATCCTGGCGCCGCAGCCCAAACGACCTGCCCCAACACATTCAGCACCCGATAGGACACCATTTTTGCTTCAGGTAAAAAGAACCCGACTGTGAATGAGCCATTAGAAGGATTGGGGGAAACGAGGAAACCTTCGGGGAGCGAGGCCTCGCTTGCGCCAATGGTACACTCAACAGTGGTGGGATTTGAAGCCGCCAAACATCCATTGATATCGGAAATAGTGACCGAATAGTCTCCTGTTGTCGAAACAGTGATACTTTGAGTGCTTGCTCCAGTATTCCATAAATAAGCATTAGCGAAACTCGAAGTCAAATCACCGGGACATGAAATGATGATTGGGCCGGTCGGGAAAATCGTCGGTGGTTCCGGCAAAGGATTGACCGTTACTGGTGTAGGAGTCGAAACTGCCGAGCATCCGTTGGCTGCAGTAACTATGACGGTGTAATTTCCGGCCGTTGTAACCGTGATGTTTTTCGTCGTCGCCCCGGTACTCCATGAATAAGAGCCCGATGGGTCTGCGGTAAGCACCACCGAATTCCCCTGACAAAAAGTCGTTGAGTGGTTGGCCGTAATTTGGACGTTTGGAAGTGCAAGCACCGTGATGGTTTTTGTGGGCGAAGTTGCCATAATAGGGCTGGCGCAAAGGGCATTCGACATCATAGTACAATAGACTTGCGCCCCATTGGTTAGCGTGGTCGTCGAGTATGTAGAACCTGTTCCAACCAGGACATTATTTACAAACCATTGATACGTCGGCATGGTGCCTCCGTTTGTTGTAGTTGGGGTAATCGTTACATTTTGACCCGAACAAATCACCGCAGGACCAGTAATGCTAAGGCTTGGAGTTAATAGCGGATTTACGGTAACAGTAATTATGTTTGAAGTTGCAGTTAGTGGACTGGCGCAGGTGGCGTTAGAAGTCATAGCACAGTAAACTTGAGCGCCATTAGGGAGGGTCGTAGTCGAGTACGTTGAGCCGTTCCCAACTACGTTGTTATTTACAAACCATTGATATGACGGAGTGGCGCCTCCGTTGGTGGGAGAGGCTGTAAAAGTCACATTCTGACCGGAACAAATTGATGTTGAAGAAGCAACAATGATGACACTTGCGGTCAATATCGGATTGACAGTAACAGTAATTATGTTTGACGTCGCAGTTAATGGACTGGCGCAAGTTGCACTGGAAGTCATGGTGCAGTAAACTTGAGCGCCATTAGGGAGGGTCGTGGTCGAGTACGTTGGGCCGTTTCCAACAGGGTTGTTATTTACAAACCATTGGTATGTTGGCATGGCGCCTCCGTTTGTTGGCGTTGCAGTAAATGTCGCATTTTGACCAGAACAAATTGAGATCGAAGAGGCGACAATACTGACACTTGCCGTTTGTATCGGATTGACGCTTACCGAGGTTGCTTGCGAAGTCGCCGTACATCCGTTGGACTCAACGGTTACTGAATAACTCCCGGAAGATATAACATTAATGCTTTGAGTTGTTGCTCCAGTGCTCCACATATAAAAACTTGCTAGGCTTGCTGTGAGCGTGGTTGAGCTGCCTTGACAAAATGTTGTTGTACCAGAAATAGTTGGAGAAGCTAATTGGCAAAGTTTTTCTACAAAAATATCGAGGTTTCCAGCCGAAGTAAGATTATAGGTTCCATTGTTAGGGTCAAAGTCGACTGTTCCAATAAAAAATCCTGTTGTAAAAACATTCTCATTATTATCTACTGCAATAGAAACTGAGTTATCATTTGAGGATGCTCCGCCCATTTTTACTGCCCAGACGAAATTCCCAGAAGGATCCAACTTGGAAACAAACATATCAGTACTACCGGCAGCAGTCAAGTTATAAGTTCCGTTGCCTGGGTCGAAGTCGCTGGTTCCCCAAAAAGTACCTGTTGTATAAACATTTCCATTGGCATCAAGAGCCATAGAGGTGCCCTCATCGGGAAAAGGTCCCCCCATTTTTTTTGCCCATATGAAGTCTCCATTAGCATCAAGTTTGGAAACAAAAATATCGCCTTGTGAACCCGAAAGGTTATAGGTTTCAAAAGGGTCAGGATTGAAATCTCCTGTATTCTCGAAGGTTCCGGACGTATAAACATTTCCGTTGGCATCAACTGCGATTGAGTTTCCCGCATTATAAATTGACCCTCCCCCCATTTGTTTTGCCCAAATGAAATTCCCAGAAGGATCAAGTTTGGAAACAAAAATATAACCGCCAACTTCGGAGTCGAGATTGTAAACCCCTGGACCAGGGTCAAAGTCGTAAATGTGAGTAAAGTTGCCCGTTGTATAAACATTGCCGTTTGCGTCTAAGGCAACTGATCTGCCAATACATACATCACTCGTTTCAAAGCTAACTCTACGAAAGTGTTTTGCCCAAAGAAAGTTCCCAGAGGCATCAAGCGTTGAGATAAAGATATCATGACGAGTTGCGGTCAGGTTATAAGTTCCAATGCCGGGGTCAAAATCTGCGGTATATGTAAAGTAACCCGTTGTAGTAACATTTCCGATGGAATTAATAGCGATGGAATAGCCCTCATCTGCGTATGTTCCGCCCAATCGCTTAGCCCAGACAAAATTCCCAGAGGAATTAAGCTTGGACACAAAAATGTCAGTATCGCCAGCAGTATTCAAATTGAATATTCCAGGGCCTGGATCAAAATCGCCACTTGTAAATCGTCCTGTTGTATATACATTCCCGTTAGCATCCACAGAGATGGAGAAACCATTTCCAATGCCTAGTTTTTTGGCCCAAATGAAGTTTCCGGCTGCATCAAGCTTTGAGACAAAAATATCAAAACTAACGGCAGTCAAGTAATAAGTTCCATTGTTAGGATCAAAGTCGACTGTGCCATTGAAGGTTCCTGTTGTATAAACATTTCCGCTTGCATCAACAAAGATGGAATTGCCTCCTTCCCCACTAGTCCCACCTAAATTTTTTGCCCAAAAAAGATTTGGCGGTTGGGCAGTTAAATGGAAGTTTAGGCCTGAAAAGGCCAGCAATGCGATGAAGTAAATTTTTTTCATGGTGTTTTTTATATCTTTTGCTTCTTTAAATTGCGAAGAGCCTTTGATTTCACCCAACGAACTGTCAATTATCATTCTTTCCAAAAATTGGTTTTTGGGGTCAGCTTACACCTGGCCTATTACTCTTCGTACGCTTCAATATCGCCCATACCGTCCTTTCCGAAATCCCAAACCGGTTGGCGAGCGTATCCACGATGATTGACTTGGTATACCCCTTTTCAACACTCATCTTTTCAAATTCCTTGCAAACCGTAAACCGTTGAAGCTGCGGCGTGGCAATCAGGTTCTGGTCTATTAAATAGGCAACAAAATGATCCTCCGTATTTTTGATGTCATGTCGATTGCAGAATACCTCGAAGCTCCTGTGGAGATGTTCCTGGAACTTATCTAAGATATATTTTCTTGACTCCTGCATTAGTTCAATGGTTGAGTGAAGGGTGTTTGATTCGTAGATAATACCAAACCTGATATTTGTAAAATCTGGCACAAGAGTGCATACATGCAGATCAATAACACTAATACCGCTTTCACCTTTTTCCCCGTAATTTTTAGGCGATTTCTGTTCGATTTTTCCTTTCAGTGGTCAAGAATAGATTACTCATAAATCAATTATTTTGGCATTAGCAAGGTCTTTTTATCAAAAATCCCTCTTTTTTGATCGAATATCTCTGCATTTCAAGCCATTATTTAATATTTTACAAATTCCACTGAATTCAGTAAGAGTGCTTAACTTTCCCCGTAAAAAATCGTATGCAAAAAGTTAAGTTTCTTGCGCTGTTAAAAAAATTGAACCAACAGGAGTTGGAAGGCTTTCACAAATACCTCAAGCAAAACCACCCACGGGAAAAAATTGCCCTGCGGGTTTTTGAGTATCTAATCAGGTTCTACCCGAATTTTGAACCGAAGGAGAAACTGCGCCTGGAATACGCCTTTCAAAAAATTTTTAAACCGGATATCTATCGAGAGGACTACGCACAGAAAAAAATGCTGAATACAGCCTCGGATTTATATAAATGGTTGAAAAACTTCCTGATCACATCAAAAGCCCAACATAACCCTCAGATACAACAATCAATTTGGCTCAGCATTTTGTTGGAGCGTGGTATGAAGGACGAGTTTTCCAGGAAATCTGAAACGTTCTATCACCAAACTCGGAATGCCCCTTTCAATACACCGTCAGATGCTTTGCCCAACTGGATGGCGAGTTATTTTCAGCGGGAACATCTCGGCTGGGACAAACCTTTGATCCATACCAATATCATTGAACAATGTGCCGAAACCATGGCCGACTGCTGGGAAGTCCTGCGCCTGAAAATGGCTTGTGAGATGAGCCTGATGAAAAAATTCACCGATCATGCACCCACTCAGCAAACAATGCAACCAACTGATTTTCAGCAGCTTGGCCAGTCCATTTTAAAGGACATCTACGAATCTTTATTGCAGCTGATCAATTCAGGAGAAGATATGCATTTTGCCCGCTTGGAATCCCTGCTTATACAAAACGGCCAGGAGATTGATCCTAAAGAGCTGGAATGGGTCATTCGTAGCGCGTACAATTTTATGGCGGAGGAAAGCCGCCATGATCAGGACCCGATCCAGTTTGAAAGGATGCATCGCCTGGACAAGATCGGGCTTGCATACGGTGTTTATTTACAGGGCGGATACCTGCCTTCCTCTGCTTTTGGCAACATTGTGACCGTGGCGTGCCATGCAAAAGATTTTGAATGGGCGTCCGGGTTTATTCGGGATTTCAGCCACATCATAGTTGAAAAAAACCGCCAAAAAGCCATCTCTCTGGCACGAGCTGTTTTGGCTTTTGAAACGGGTAACTTTAAGGAAGTGCTTGATCTGCTCGAACCGCTTGGATTTGAAGACCCTTTGGACACCCTCCGGTCCAAATCGCTGTTGTTGAGAAGTTATTACGAACTTCATTCCGACGAGGATATCATATTAGACACTTGCGCATCCCTTGAAAATTTGTTGCGCCGATCGCCTAAAAAAGAAGCCGTGAAAGCCCTGCTGGCATTTGTCCTGGTACTCAAAAGACTGGTTGTGCGGAAGTCCAGCAAGCAGTTGATCCTCGATTGTATCGAAAAAGCACCCACGCTTTATTCCAAAAAATGGCTTTTAGAAAAAACGGCGCATTACAAACCCTGGTAACACTAGTGCCGCGTCCACCGAATAACCCATCAATATGCGAAGGCAGATTTTTTGCTCGTCTAGGCTTGAGGAGGGCGCAATGCGGGACATTTTAACCGACGAAGAACGCAGAGGAGCGGAAAATATGGCCGTCAGATTGATGGGTTATTCGGTGGACGCGGCACTAGTCAGAGCACCAAATCCTCGATAATAATCCCCTCAGAATATTGGCCCCCGCAAACCGTAGCAAAGTAAAAATTGTACGTCCCGGATGAGAGTCCCGAATACGCTATGGATGTGCTGGAGGTAAAGGTTTGCTGACTGGTATAATTGTCGCCTTGCCTGGTGTAGAAAACGACATACCCGGAAGCTCCGCTTACTGTGTTCCAGGAAAAGGAGGCGAAGCCGGTTGATTGGCTTGTCACGGAAACCTGGGGGCCTGGACAAGTTGTCTCGACAACATCCGGATTTGTGAATCCGGAAAGGATTGAAATGAGCAGTAACAAAACAAGTGTAGCATACTGCCAGTTTTTTTTGACTTTGTTTCTCATCGAATAAAGATTTGAGTGAATGAATTTTACCGATAAGAGAAATCTTGGTCAGGGGAGGTAACCTATACCTTCAATTTTTTTAAAACTTTCTTTCCTTTGTTCTATAAATAAAGTCTGAAACAGGTTGCCTTTGTCTGTTCAACACTCTCTAATTCATGGATCAGCACTATACTGAGCTACAAATCATCGAAGACATCCGCTCGGGCGGTCTTGCGCGTGAAAACGCCTGGAGGTACGTCTCAAAAAATTGGGGAAGCTACTGCTGCGGAACTGCAATCAAGTCGTCAGGCTGCAACGCAAAGCAGGCAGTTGAGGCCTTCTCCATTGCCGTAATTGGTACAGACAAGCGCATCCTGAGCCCCGATGGTTCAAGTTTTTTGAGAACTGCCAGCTTGAAATCATATTTGACCCAATCCACTGTTTATGCAGCAAGGGGTCTTTTGAGCAAGGGCTTCAAATATGGCGACCTGAATGATGGAGAATCGTTCAAGGAGGATGCAGACGACTGGTTTAGTCAAAAGAACTGTAGAGAAATTATGGAAAATTCGCTGGCTTTTCTAGGCGAGCGCTGTAAAAAGATCCTGCTGATGTTTAACGACAATTTCAATATGAAAGAAATTGCCGACGAAATGGGCTATTCAAATGAAAATGTTGCAAAAAAAGAAAAGTATAAGTGTCAGGGGAACTTCAAAGACTACTTACGTGCCAACCCAAGCGTCAAAAACCTTTTAAAGGAAAATTGTTATGGCTAACGAGCAGCAAACCGATAAGATAGAGGCCTGGATAAAAGGCAAACTTCCCTCCGCAGAAGCTGCCGCTTTTCAGGCAGAAATGGATTCCGACCTTGCGTTGGCCGAGGAGGTTGAACTTCATCGCTTGGCCTTGCAAGCGGGAGCGCATCTTTCGGAGCAATACTTAAAAGACAACGTGTTAAAATGGGTGGTGAATGAGGACACCTTTTCGCCCTCGCCCCAATCGAACAGCAATAACTGGAAATGGGCAACTACAACTTTGCTTTTGTTGCTGCTAGCCGTGACTTTTTGGCATTTCTGGCGCGTTGCAAATATGCAAGCGGCACGAAATGAGGAAAATGCGGCAATCGCCCAACGAGACTCGGTCATCGCTGTTATGCGCATAGAACTTCAACAAATACAGGATTCTTTGTCAACCCTGATCAGCTTGCCCATAGATTCCTTTTATAGGCTGGAAATCAAACGTTTGCGGGAAGTAGTTGATCGGAAAGACAAGGTCTTGAGGACCTTAGAGGCCCAAGGTCGGACTGGCAAGCCTCAACTTGCCATGCAATTCGCGCCATCGCCCAATGCGCTGAAACGAGGACAAAATACAGGTGACGACCCAACGCTCGTCAACGCTAAAAATGCCTACGAAACAGGCGACTTCGCTACATCTGCCACGCTCCTGAAAAGTATTCAACCAAACAACCCCAGGTACCCGCAGGTCAGGCAACTACTCCCCTACTCGCTATTCTATGCTAAAGATTTTGAGGCGGCTGTTCCAGGCTTTGTGTTTTTACTGGAGGAAGACACCTTTGGAGACCCGGAGCTGCCATGGTATTTGGCACTCTGCTATGTTGGAACCGGGCAACAAATGGAAGCCCGCATCCTGCTCCACAACATCATGCAAAACCCCAAACACAAATATTACCAAAAGGCAATTGACCTGAAAAAGGCATTGAACGTTCGATAGGTTTATCCACAAATGTAAATATAAAGCCCCTTTTTAAAAATTTGCATTATTTAGGTTTTACTAAATCCAAAATTTTACTGTATAATAGTTTTTCATCAAGGGGTTTTGAAATGTAGTCGTTCATGCCTATGGCTTTGCACTTTTCTACATCAACGGTGGTTACATCAGCAGTTAGTGCAATGATTGGGATTTGCAAATTCATTTTATTGCGGATATGTTCCGTGGCTTCAAATCCATTCATTATTGGCATCTGCAAGTCCATCAGAATAAGGTCGTAGGAATTGGTTTGTAGTTTTTCAATAGCTATTTTTCCATTGTCTGCAATATCCCATTCGAATTTGAAATCATCCAATATTGTTCTCATCAATAATTGATTGAGCTTAACATCTTCAACCACCAATACTTTTAAGGGTTTATTTTCTGTTTCGTATTGTCCTGTTTCATTGTCAAATGCTACTGCAGCATTGGTTTTTTGAAAACTTAAAGTGAAACTAAAAGTTGAACCTTCATCAACTTTACTTTTTACTGAAATAGTTCCACCCTGTTTTTCTACCAATTGTTTAACAATGGCAAGTCCTAAACCTGTGCCTCCATATAAACTTGAAGTGATAGTGTGTGCCTGTTCAAAGTTTTCAAAAATATCTTCAATTTTATTTTGCGGAATTCCAATTCCTGTATCAGTAACTTTAATTTCAAGGGTTACTTTTTCTTCGTCTTCGTTTATTAAATTAACACTTACAATGACTTTGCCTTTTGCAGTAAATTTTATTGCATTGCTCAAGAGGTTAATGAGAATTTGATGCAAACGAATCGAGTCGCCCAGTAATATTTCGGGAATTCTGGAATCATATTCCTTTACCAATTCTAAATTCTTTTCCTGGGTTTTTGTTTCAAACAAATGAAGAATTGTAGTTATTGAGTGTGCTATTTTAAAAGGCGCGTTTACAAATATCATTTTACCTGCATCTACTTTTGCTAAATCTAGAATGTCATCGATGAGCACGATTAAAGTATTTCCGCTTGATTTTATGGCTTGTAAATATTCTTTTTGTTTTTCAGTCAAATCTGTTTTCATCAAAACTTTTGAAAAGCCAATAATCGCATTCATTGGAGTCCGGATTTCATGACTCATGTTCGATAAAAATTGTTGCTTCGATTTCACTGCGATTTCAGCTTTGACTTTTTCATCTTCTGCAAGTAGTGTTGCCATTTCGGCAAACACTATTGCCTCCATTAATTCTTCGGAAAATGCTTTTAGTTTTTGTTCTGCTAATTTGCGGTCGGTAATGTCAACAAACACGCTCATTATTTCATCTTTGTTAATGATTGCCCTCGCTTTAATTACGGAAATTATTTTTCCATCGTTGCGCATAATCTCTTTTTCGTAAGGCGGAGAAATTTTCATGCTTTTGGCTTTCTCAATTGCCTCATGTTCATCTATATGATATTCAGGAGGTGTGTATTTGAGCCAATTTATTTTACCTTCTTTGAGGTCTTGTCGCGTATAACCAAGCATGTTGAGATAGGCATCGTTGGCTTCAAAAATAGTTGCGCTTTCCATGTGCGTGAAGCATACGGCAACTACATTGGAATCAACAAATGCTCGTGAGCGGGCTTCGCTTTCTATTATTTTTTCCTCTGCTTCTTTTTGTTGTGAAATATCAATGCTGATACCGGTAAACTTATGCTCTACGCCAAATTCATCATATTGATACTGCCCCGTTGATTTCATCCACACAATAGCCCCATCATTTGCACGGGCAATTCGGTAATCTGCTTCATAAATTTCATGATTAGCCTTTGATGCTTCTATTTTTTGGAAAGCCAATTCCTTATCCTCCGGAACAATCACTTTATGCCAGTCTTCGTAAGTTAGGTCTTCGCGATGTTCATCATATCCCCACATTAATTTATGTATGTGAGACCACTCCAATTTCGAGGAATCAATGTCTAAAGACCAAATGCCAATTTGGGCCGAATCAGTTGCAAGTTTTAGTTGCGATGCCAATTTTTTTTGTTCCTTCTCGCTTTCTTCTAATATTTTTTCTGCACGCACCCTGTCAGTAATATCTTCCATGGCAAGAAGTATCAACTGTTCTGCTTTATTTTCATTTACAATTTGTCGTGCATTTAACAGAATAATGCGCACACCCTTATCGGGCAAACGGAGATTGATTTCAAAATCTTCTATGCGGTTTTTTTGCGGAAGAATTTTTTCGAGCAATGAGCGAAGCAAGGTATCATCGAACTGATGATTTTGTATTTCGTAAAATAATTCGTTTTCGGTTTCATTTTCATCCACATTAAATTTTTTGTAGAAGGAAGCGTTGGCGGTTTTTACACGCAATGTTTTGTCGAGAACCACAAGCGGTTCGCGCATGGTGGTAACGATGGCTTCGGAATAAAAACGGGAAGTATTGAGTTGCTCCTGCTTGTCGAGCAATTCCTGATTTACGATGATGAGTTCTTCATTGGTTGATTGCAGTTCTTCTTTTGATGTTTCTAATTCTTCGTTCAAACTTTGCATCTCTTCGTTGCTGCTCTGCAATTCTTCGTTGGCACTTTGCAGTTCTTCATTGGCGGCTTCCATGTCCTCGGTGATGGAGCGCATGTCTTCGCGGGTTTGCGAAAGTTCTTTTTCTAAGTGCTCGTTTTGCTTTTGAGTTGCGTTTATTTTTACTGATGCAGATTTTTTTTCTTCCTGCTCAACAGGATTTTTTTTCTCAAAGCGAATTAGGTAATGTGGATCAATGGTATCGGTAAGCGGAATAATTTCTATAGTAACCAAAGATTGATTGCCCTGCCCGACTCCGTCATACAGGCGGGCATTGGTCTTTACAGGAATATTTTCTTTAGTAACTGTTGCACGTTCTTTCTTTGCTTTATGAATTGCGTTGCGTAATTCAAACGCTAATCCTTCACGCGCCATTTTTATAAGGTTGTGCGTTGGCTTGCCTTGCGGTGCTTGAAGAAAAGGTGTGATGTCTCCATGAATATGAACGATGTCCATTTGTTCATTCACAACCACACTTGCAGGGAATATTGAAATCATTACTGCCTCTGCACTTTTTTTGAAATCGGTGTGAACGGTTTCGTGTTTGGTTACGGTTTTATCTTTTGTTGTCAACGCTTCTTCCCTGCGTTCGGTGGCAACATGCATGAACCGTCCTGGCAAGGGCTTGCGCGAATAGATTTTATCGTGCTTGGAAACTTGTGTAAACAAATCGGATGACGCGCCGGTGGTTTCAGATTTTCCGAGTAGAAGAAAACCGTTTTCTTTGAGCGCGTAATGAAAAGTGGTGAATGCTTTCTTCTGTAAGAAAGTATCCATGTAGATGAGCACATTGCGGCAACTGATCAAATCCATTTTTGCAAATGGCGGGTCTTTTAAAAAATTGTGCGGAGCAAATACGCACATGTCCCGAATGAGCTTGTCCACTTCGTAATCACTGATATTTTTTTTGAAATAATTTTTCAGTTGCGTTGCAGAAAGGTTTTCTACTTCGGCTTTGGAGTAAATTGCTGCGCGTGCTTTCTTGATTGCTTTCTCGGAAATATCGGAAGCGAAAATTTGAATTTTTGTATTGGACAATTTCTCTCCTAAAAATTCGTGCAGGCAGATGGCAATTGAAAATGCTTCTTCGCCTGTGGAGCATCCTGCAATCCAAATGCGAATGGGTTCATCAACGGTTTTATTTTTAAACAAGGCGGGAAAAACGGTGCCGCACAATGCTTCAAAAGTTTTTGGGTCGCGGAAAAAAGAAGTAACGGGAATGAGCACATCCTGAAAGAGTGCATCCTGTTCGGCTTTATCGGTGCGCAAAAATTTTAAGTAGTCGGCAAGGTTTTTCTTTTTCACAATGGCAATTCTCCGCGCTATGCGCCTGTGAAAAGTGGGCTGCTTGTAATACGTAAAATCAACCCCGCTGCGCTGTCGAAGCAACAAAAGAATTTGTTTGAAAACATCTTCATCGTCTTTAGGCAGTTCATCTTCTTCTTTGAAAAAATGACTGATTTTGTATGCGCTGTTGATTTGCAAAAGCTGCGCGGGAATTTTTTCAGGAGCTAAAATAAAATCAACTACTCCTGCATTCACCGCACTTTGTGGCATGCTGTCGTAAGCAGCGGATTCCGAGTCCTGCACAATGCTGATGCCTCCGTGTTCTTTGATGGCTTTTAACCCAATTGTGCCATCGCTGCCCGTGCCGGACAACACAACACCTACTGCACACTCTTTGTGCACATCGGCAAGCGATGTAAAAAAAATATCAATGGAAAGATTGATTTTTTTTTCGCGGTCAGAGAGCTTGAGCACACCATCCGTTGAGATGAGCATTTTGTTGGAAGGAATTACATAGATATGGTCGGGCGCAAGGTGAATGTCTTCGGTTATTTCATGTACGGGAATTTTTGTAACCCGTTGTAAAATCTCTGGTAAAACACTTTCGTGCGAAGGGTCAAGATGCTGCACCAGCACATACGCCATTCCTGAATCTTCTGGTATGGCTGTGAGCAATCGCTTGAAGGCATCAAGCCCGCCTGCACTCGCGCCAATGCCTATGATGGGAAAGTTCTGCACAGTGGCAGGCGGTTGTGGTTTCGATTTATTTTTTTTGGCTGCAGCCATTTTATTTTTTTTAATGGTTTGTTTTTTCGTCCATGCTGTCTGTCGGGTGTTATGTTTTCTGCCCTGCATGGTCTTCCCGCCGTGTTTGGTCTTTTGTCCAAATGCCATTTCTCTGAGTGGCCAAACAAATGTATACACAAAAAACAAAACCCCCGCCTCGCAAACCGCAAAGAGGGGGTTTCTCTTATTCCATCATATTTCCAACGCCTTCCTCGCACCCCAAAAATCGCCCTTCCCAAATACGTCGCCGCATCGCCCAGTTCTTCTTTAATCCGAAGCAGTTGGTGTATTTTGCCACGCAATCTGAGCGCGAAGCAGCCCCCCCTTAAAAGTTGATTTGGCGAAACACAAAAACCATAACTCGCCAAATTGTAAGAATTTATCGTACATTTGGCGAACTATAAAAAACAATTCGTCACATGGAATTGATCGGAAGGGTCGAAGAGGTGGCCCTGTTGAAAAGCCTGTTAGACAAGGATGAGTCAGAATTCGTGGCCGTTTATGGGCGACGACGAATCGGGAAGACTTATTTGGTCAGACAGGTTTATGCCAATCAAATTGTTTTTGAGTGCAGCGGATTGCACCAAAAAGACATGGCACAGCAATTGGAGAATTTCTGGCTCACACTCGCTGAGCAGAACAAAACCGGAGGGCCAATCCTGCCACCGAAAACTTGGCTTCAGGCGTTCTCGCAATTGCGTGCCTATTTGGCGGGGTTGCCGGCAGGAGGGAAAAAAGTTATTTTTCTGGATGAAATTTCATGGTTTGAGACCCCAAGATCGGGTTTTTTGGCAGCTTTGGACAATTTTTGGAACCAATTCTGTTCCAAACGCGAGGATGTCATCCTCGTCATCTGTGGTTCAGCGGCCTCGTGGATCATCCAAAAAATCATCAACGACCGAGGCGGGCTACACAACCGCATCACTCAACATGTACGATTGATGCCCTTTCGCCTCGGTGAAATGAAGGCGTTTTTGGAGGCTCGAAACGTTCAACTTTCATATAAAGACATCGCTCAACTGTATATGTGCGTTGGCGGCATACCATTTTACATAAAGGATCTGCGCCCTGGCAAAAGTGTTGCACAAATCTTGGACGAACTATTGCTTGGCAGCGGAGCAAGGCTCAAAGACGAGTTTCCCAACCTTTATGCTGCGATTTTTAAGCACAATCAGGGTCACGAAACCGTGGTGCAGGCATTAGCGCAAAAAAACAAGGGCATGACACGCAACGAAATCATCAAATCCACCGGAATGAAAAGTGGTGGCGGGCTCACTGTGGTTTTGGACGAACTTTTTCAATGCGGTTTTATTCAGCGTATCTATCCATTTTCAAAAGTCAGCGAAGATTGCCTTTATCGCTTGGTAGACGAGTTCTCACTATTTTATTTCCGTTTTTTACATAATAGGAAAGGAACTGATAGTTGGCAGCAAATCACCGCAACGCAATCGTTCAAGAACTGGTCAGGCTATGCGTTCGAGAACGTTTGTTTCAAGCACGTTTATCAGATCAAAAAGGCGTTGGGCATCCATGGTATTGTCTCGAATGAATATTCCTGGGCCCAAAAGGGCAGCACAAAGATGCCCGGAGCCCAAATTGATTTCATTATTGACCGCAGCGATAACTGCATCAACTTGCTTGAGTTAAAATTTCACAACACGGAATTCGAGGTTACAAAAGATTACGCCAGTCATTTGCGCGAAAAGGCCGAAGTTTTCAAACAACATGCGCGCACCCGAAAAAACGTGTTCCTCACGCTCCTCACCGTTTTTGGGGCAAAGCGAAATGAGCATTTTTTAGCAACAATTGCACAGGATTTGACCTTGGATGTGTTGTTTGATTGAATCTCGCCAGTCTTGCGTATCCTCACACCCCAAAAATCGCCCTTCCCAAATACGTCGCCGCATCGCCCAGTTCTTCTTCAATCCGAAGCAGTTGGTTGTACTTCGCCACCCGGTCTGAGCGCGAAGCCGAGCCGGTTTTGATCTGGCCGGTGTTCAATGCTACCGAGAGGTCGGCGATGAAAGTATCTTCCGTTTCGCCAGAGCGATGACTGATCACGGAGGTGTAAGCATGGCGGGTGGCCAGGTTTACCGCGTTGATGGTCTCCGTGAGTGTGCCTATCTGGTTGACTTTGATGAGAATGGAGTTGGCGATTTTCTCGTCAATGCCGCGCTGGAGGCGTTCCACATTGGTCACGAACAGGTCGTCGCCTACGAGTTGGATGCGGTGTCCGAGGGTTTCGGTCATGAGTTTCCAGCCTGTCCAATCGTCTTCTGCCAGGCCGTCTTCGATGGAGTAAATCGGGTAGCGGTTGCACCAGTCTTTCCAGTAAGCCACCATATCTTTGGAGGAATAACGTTCGCCAGAGGATTTTTTGAACACGTATTCACCCTTCTCAGCGTCGTAAAATTCAGAAGCAGCGGGATCGAGCGCAATCACAATGTCGTCCAAAGGCTTGTAACCCGATGCTTCGATGGCGGTCATCACCATCTGGATGGCTTCTTCATTGTCCTTAATGCCAGGGGCAAAGCCGCCTTCGTCACCGACGTTGGTGGAATAGCCCTTGTTCTTGAGCACTTTTTTCAAGTGGTGAAAAACTTCCACGCCCATCCGCAAGCCTTCGTTGAAAGAGTTTGCACCGACAGGCATAATCATAAACTCTTGAAAATCAATCCCGTTGTCGGCGTGTGAGCCTCCATTGAGAATGTTCATCATTGGCACAGGCAGCACGTGGGCGTTCACCCCGCCGAGATAGCGGTAGAGCGGCTGGCCAAGCTCTTCGGCTGCGGCGCGGGCCACGGCAAGGCTGACGGCGAGAATGGCGTTTGCGCCAATCTGGCTTTTCATGCGGGTGCCGTCGCGATCAATCATCAGACGATCAATGCGTATTTGGTCGCTCACTTCCTGGCCAAGCAGTTCTGGGCGGAGTATGATCTCTACGTTTTTGACGGCACGACGCACGCCTTTGCCGAGGTATCGGTCCTCGTCATCGCGCAGTTCTACTGCTTCGTGTGCTCCCGTGCTAGCCCCGCTTGGCACGGCTGCGCGGCCAATAAAGCCCGCTTCTGTCCACACTTCTGCTTCAATGGTGGGGTTGCCTCGGCTGTCGAGGATCTCTCGGGCTAATACTTCGCGGATTGCGCTCATGATTATGGTGGATTGGTTGAAGTAGTGACTGGTGATGGGTGATTGGTGACTGGTTTTTCAATGCTTTAAATAGTAAAAGGGGGTCAGCCCAATCACCGATATATCAGTCACGAGTCCACTAGTCACCAATCACCGATATACCAATCACCAATTAACCGGGGCGCAAAAGTAGTTTTACTTTGTCATTTTAGCCGTAAAACAGTCCTGTGCTTGTTCATTTTATCTGACAATTCAGTATTTTCTCTCCTTCAATGAACCCTTCGAGCAGATCGCCAATTTGTACAGGCCCCACCCCTGCCGGAGTACCCGTGAAGATGCAATCACCTTTTTGCAGCGTGAAATAACGTGAGAGGTGCACGATGAGGGTTTCAAAAGGAAAAATCAGGTCGCGGGTGTAGCCGTCCTGCACCAGATCACCGTTTTTTTTGAGTTGGAAATGGATGTCTTTCGGGTTTTTCAAATTTCCCAGCGGCACGAATTGGCTCAGGGGGGCTGAACGATCAAAGCCTTTCGCAATTTCCCAAGGGTGGCCTTTCGATTTGAGTTTGTCTTGCAAATCGCGGGCGGTGAAGTCAATGCCGAAGGCAACCGCATCAAAGTACCGATGGGCAAATTCGGGTTGAACTGAGCGGCCATTTTTACAGACCCGGAGCACAATTTCCCCTTCATAATGAAGGTCTTGGGTAAAATCAGGGTGGTAAAAGGGTCTGTTGGCGAGCAGCAGCGCCGTAGGCGGTTTCATGAATACGAGCGGCTCGGATGGCACAGGGTTGTTCAGTTCTTTGGCGTGGTCGGTGTAGTTTCTTCCGATGCAAAAAATCTTCATGGAGGAGGAGGATTAACTGGATTAAAGCCCATAAGAAAGGGTGAGCGCCCAAGTGGAGTTTTTTAAATCGCCAAACGACGCTTTCACCGTTTGGGCTTCCACTTTCTGAAGGCCTCGCGAAAGCCGGAAGTGCAAACCAAGGCCACCAAAATCAATGCCGGTCCCAGCGTGCCATCCAAAATCGAATGCTTCAAAATCCGCCTTAGCCAGTGAGCCCGGGATTCCCTCAATGGTCCCATCAGCCGTGGCGAGTAAAGAGGCGTACCCTCCGGCATGGAGGTTTATGAATCCGAGCAAGCGATATTCAATGGAGAGCGGCAATTCGATATAGTTGATCTTGAAATCTGTGCGGTCGCCATTGGCAAAATCATACGCGCCACCTTTGGTCGTGAACAACAATTCGGGGCGGAGCGACATACGGCCTTTGGCAAGGGGGATTTGGGCAAATACGCCGCCCGTGATGCCGATTCGCGATTTTTTATCGGTAGCATCGGCATCGTCATAAAGCTTGGAGCCATTAACGCCGGCCTTGAATCCAATCCGCGGCCTGCCATCGGTCATTTGTGCGTGCAGAGCGCCAAAACCAGTGATTAAAATGGTGGAGATCAATAGGAGATTGTGGATAATTTTCATTGTAGATGAAATTTAATCTTGTTAGGTACCGATGAAATACTGACAAAAGTAAACTGGAATTTTTGAACGCTCGAGAAAGGAAGAAACTTTAGACACCCTCAAAGAAAAAGGCCGAATGCGCGTTTCCGCAATCGGCCTTTTTTAGAATTATTTGGTGGTATCCCCACCAGTGGATTCTTCTGGCGAATCCTCCTCCTCGCCTTTTTTCTTCTTGCTCGTGGATGGATGCCCTGTAAAGTGCTTGAGCATAATGACCTCACGTTGGGTAAGTTCGCGGAATTTGCCGCGCTCCAGGTCTTTTTTGGTCAAACCTGCGAAATAGAATCGGTCAAGTTTAAAAATCTCGTACCCCAAGGTCTCGAATATTCGGCGCACAACGCGGTTGCGACCCGAGCTGATTTCGAGTTCTACAATATCCCGTTCTGGATGGTCTTCTGAAAAGCGAATCCAGTTGACTTCCATAAGTCCGTCTTCCAGTTCTACGCCCCGTTCGATGTGTTCCAAATCGGCTTGTGTAAGGCCTCGACGTAAGCCTACGCGATATTGTTTCTGTACCGCGAAGCTTGGGTGGGTGAGTTTTTGCGCCAATTCGCCATCATTGGTCAAAAGCACCAGTCCAGTGGTATCTCGGTCCAAGCGACCTACAGGGAATATCCGCTCTGGAAAGCTGGAATCTACAATGTCAATCACAGTAGGCCTTCCACGATCATCGTCGGTTGTGGTAATGACATTTTTTGGTTTGTTCAACAGCACATAAACCAAGCGCTCTTGCACTTTCATCAGTTTGCTGTCGCAGATGACGATGTCGCCGGGTTGGATACGGTAGAATGGTTCTTTTTTGACTACACTATTTACCGTTACTTTTCCAGCCTCAACATAATCAACTGCTTTGCGGCGAGATGAAAGTCCACAGTGCGCCAAATATTTATTTAAGGGCATTCCCTCACCTGTGGGAAGATTGGGCTTGGGTTTCCGTTCAATAAAGAAGTCGTCTTTTTTGCGGAAGGGTTTTCTGCCGAAGTTGCCGCCGCCGCCGCCACTCCTTTGTTGGTAAGGCCTGCGTTCATAATTACCAGCACCTTGACCTCCACCCTGATTACGGTCTTGCCAGGGCTTGCGCTCGTAGTTACCGCCAGCAC
>Ga0163149_10002367_pt1 | contig 22813 bp, 19 predicted proteins | sample OliLakLV19MP5G1_FD_148604 | JGI IMG/M metagenome (GOLD analysis project Ga0163149, IMG submission 148604) | Freshwater microbial mat bacterial communities from Lake Vanda, McMurdo Dry Valleys, Antarctica - Oligotrophic Lake LV.19.MP5.G1 | ecosystem: Environmental > Aquatic > Freshwater > Lake >...
ATTGACTAATCGCTTTGAAAAAACACTCCTGCATCAATCTCCCTGCAACGCTTTATCCCTTCGCCCCCCTCTTTTCAAAGAGGGAATAGTCCCAATCGAAGCCTGTCTATGAACCACCGACTCAACTCTCCCAACTACTTCCCAACTTTCACTCGTATCCCTTCTGAATTACTTGAGAACTCTGGAGCATACATACATTGAATAGAAGTTATTCCGTTTGAGAAATTACCATTGTGCGTTACTACTAATGGATATTCAAAAACGTATGTTCCTTTTGGTAATCTATCAAAGAAGAAATTAGTTGCTGCATCTCTTGTGCTTTCATAATAACCCAATCCATCTTGCCATTTGTATGTTGAAATAACATTGGTCGGTTCAAAACCGGATGCACGCATATCTTTCATCTGAACATATTCCATGTCTCTGTCTACACGCAACTCAATTCTTACTTTTATTTTATCTCCGACTTTCAACAAGGTCTTTTCAGAAATGGGCTCGATAACCGGACCGGCATCTGTATTTTTTTGCAAGAACAATTGTTTTTTCAAAACCAATGGTGTTTTTGATGGAGTGATTTTATCTAACTGTTCAAAATATTGCCAATACACAGCTCCCCAACTAACACCTGCATCTTTTTTCACAACCGTTACTTCTCCCATATTTGGTTTGATGTCTCCACCACTCCAAGATGTTTTGAAATATCCTGTGCCTGCTTCTTGTTTTACACCTTCCAATTTCTTAGGATCAATTTTCATATCACCCATAGTAATGTCAACATTGGTTTCTGTCGCCAACCAATCTGTTCCTCTCAACAACAATGCATAAACGGCTTCGGTTGTTGCTTTGGTTGTTTTCCAATCTTGTGTTTGTTTTGATTTCAGCAACCAGACTTTCATATCATCCACAGCTTTTTTATCATTATTGATTTCGTCAAATGCTTCAATTAATAAAGCTTGTGCTTCAATTGGAGCCTGGTACCAATAATAACCACCGTAGTTTTCTTTCCAATACATTCCCATCTCTTCACTGTTCAAAGAGTTTTCTTTGATGGATTTCAAAATCTCTTTCGGAGTTACTTTATCATCATAACGGTTCAATGCCAACGCAATCATTCCCTGCATATATCTTCCGTTATCCAGCCAATATTTTTTAGCTTGGCCTTTATAATAGTCGAATGCTTTTTGATTACGATTATCAATTGCTACATCTTTAAAATAACTTCTCGCATATAAATATTGAATTTGAGAATAGCTTAAATGATTCTTATCGATGTTTGCTTTATCGTATTTCAAAATCCATTCATAATCTTCACGAATACGGTTATCCAAATATCTCGCTCCGTCTTTAACCATTTTCCAAACTTTAGCATCTTCGCGCACATTCTTCACACCTAGCTTGTCAAGATGTCCCATTCCGGTAACAATATGCTGAGTAATATATCTGTCATCGCGCATTCCTTCAAACCAAGGGAATCCTCCATTTGGTGTTTGCATTTTTTCCAGTTTTTTAAGTGCGCGAGCTAATTCGTTACCCATTTTATTTAAGTCGAATAAAAGAGCAACACGTTTTTTTCGCTCCGATTCATCTTTTGCTTCCAACACCCATGGAGTTTCTTCCAACATCAAAGATTTCAATTCTTGATTTTTTTCAAGATTCGATAACAATGCTTTTGAATCAGGAGTATTCTTCCAAGAATCAAATACTGCTTTTATCTTTGGTGACGAATTAGCAATGTGTGAAGCAATGCTGTTTGCATAAAAACGGGAAAAGGTTTGTTCTGAACATTCGTATGGATATTCCATTAAATATGGAAGTGCTTGCACCGCATACCAAGCTGGATTTGCAGTAAACTCTAATGTTACTTTATGATTTTTTAAAGTTGTTGAGCCATTACTTTGGTTAATCAATTTTTCGAAGCGGAATGTTTTCGTTTGGTTTCCACGAATTGGCAATGGCATTGATTCGGTTACCAACATTCTGTTTGTTAATACTGGCAAAGCCATTTCTTCGCCATCCGTAAAGTTTCCTGCTTTTGCAACTACTTTATAAGTGATGGCGCCAACACCTTCGGGAATTGAAATGTTCCAGGTAACAACGGTACTCTTTCCTTTGTCAGCTGTAAAATCTCTTTCACCAATCGTTGAAAATTTTCCATGCTGTGCTTCTACCATGGTTGTAGTAATTTCTTTCATGGTAGTTGCATCGTAAAGGAATATATCTGCTTTCCCAACTAAATTTCCATCCGACAAATTTTGAATTTTTGCACTGAATTCCATTTTATCGTTTTCACGAAAAAAACGTGGAGCATTTGGAACGACCATCAATTCTTTTTGCGTCACCAATTCTTTTTCGATACTTCCGAATTTTAAATCTTTGGTATGAGCAAAGCCCATCATTTTCCACTTTGTTAGTGCTTCCGGAATAGTAAATTTTATAATTACATTTCCATCTTTATCCGTTTCTAATTGAGGATAAAAAAATGCCGTCTCCGCAAAATTACTGCGAGCTCCTATTTTCGACATGTCTTCTCCACCAGAACTTTTACCGCCAATTCCTGCCGCAAATTCTCCATTCATAGATTCTGTTGCTGCAGTGGTAACATCTCCGACCGATGCTGTTATCCCACCTGTACCGGCTGTAAGTCTGTTTGCTTTTTTTGCTCCATCTTTATCTTCCTTATTTTTTCCGCTTTCTTCTCTTTCTACAGATTTTTCTTCGTCAACCATAACTGCGGAAACTGAAGCGAAACTGCTTTTACTCCTTGCACCTCTGACATTATATTCATTACCATTTCCATCATAGTCATCATTATAACCATAATAGCCATTATTATATCCAAACCAATTTAAGCGATCATAATAACGATATGCGCCACCTGGATATTTATTCCAATCATTACTATATAATTGTGCATTCACAACTCCAAATCCACTATTGGTTTCCCAATATAAATTAGAATAGTAATTATTATAAATATTGAAATACCAATTGTTTGGTTTGAACGCATCCAAAGAAGCATCGTACAAAGTAGCCATCATTTCTGCAGCAACCTTATCTCCTTTCCTGTCTTTAATTTTAATTTTCCACTCTTCATTTTGTCCAGGTAGCAATTTATTACGGAACGTTTCAAACTCAATATCCAGTTCTTTGTTGGTATACGGAACTGTGATAACTGCATTTTGAGAATAGACTCTGTTATTCTTAATAAATACATAATGATAAGAGAAATTGCCTCGGTGTTTTTCTTCAATTGGGATTTCAATTAGTTTTTGTTCCTTATTAAGAATGATGATTTCCTTTTTTACTATTTCTCCTTTGTGTTCAACCTCATACATCACTTGCACGTTTTCTTCTTTTGTGCCGATAACAAATTTTGCTTTTTCACCAGGCTCAAGTGCATTTGTTGTAAGATTGCTATACCAATTTATTGTATTGCTTGGGACTTCAGTGCCGCTATTCGAGTAAACGGTAAAATATTTTACATCTTTCACATCTTCACCGAAAGCATCTTTGCTATGCGCTTCCATCACATAAACACCTTGCTTCCAATTTTTAAGATTCGCAATTTTTACAGAATCGTAAGTATTTACTTTGGTTGATGTTCCAGTTTTTAATGTAACAAGAGTTGTTGTATTCGAAAAAGGCTTGTCATATACTTTTTCTCCGCGTTTCCATTTATACATATTGTTCTCATCCTTGTATTCATCCTTCGGATATGCTTTTTCAAAATCTTCTTTGCTAATGATGTATTTATCGGGTTGCGACCATGAACCGGAACGATATGTTTTTTCAGGTTCAATTAATTTATAGATTTCTACATTTCCTTTGCCCGGCTCAAACTGTCCGCTCATATTTGTTGTTGAAATCGCAAATGCATCTTTCGTTTCTTTTTCCAATAAAGAAGGAATGTTCACACTTAAATTCAAAGCGGTGTAAGCTGCACTCACATAAGTTTGTGAACTATGCGTTTCACCATTAATGTCCGTTACATCTGCATAAATGGTATAAGAATAAGTTGGTTGATGCGATTTAGGAATACTTAAATCAGGAATGGCTTTAAAGTCGACAAAAAACGCACCTGTATCATTTGAAGTAGTTACTCCATTTGTAATTTCCATTTGTGCAGATTGCGGATAATATCCTCTCCACCAGTACCACCAAGATGGAAATGATGCGTTTCTTACTACTCTGTATTTTACTTCTGCTCCATCAATGTTGGCTCCGGAATATGCTTTTGCAATTCCATTTACTTTTATGTTTTCATCCAAGCGATAACTTCCCAAAACAGGATTAAATTTCACTTCGAACTTCGGACGTTTGTATTCTTCTACAGAAAAATAAACAGTTCCACTTCCATTACCTAAACTCATTTGTCCATTTAAAACACCCATTGGAGCAGTGAATGTTCCACTGAAAGAGCCATACTCATTCGTTGTTAAATTTACATCCACTACTTTTTGATAATTCACATCATAAAATGTAACCGTTGTATTAGTGTTTGTCATTAACTCGTTTGTTTCTCCATCGGTTTTAATCATGATGCCTTTGAAATAAACCGTTTGGCCCGGACGATAAATCCCTCTGTCTAAAAAGAAAAATGTTTTTGGATACTTGCTTTTATCTTTCTCATTTCCCCTGTATTGATAAATTCCGTTTTCGGTTTGTAAACGATCTGTTTCACCACTTGTATTTATCAATGGTGTTGGGGATTTATAAGAGAAGTCGATGGTAAAATTTCTATAATCAGTAGTTGGAGGAACATTAAAATATCCCAAGTCATCCGAAGTATACTTTTCCGATTTTATGTATTCGTATTTACGGGATGTATAATTGTATTTTTCAAAATATAATTGTGCGTTTACTCCTTTTAACGGAGCACCTGTTTCACGATGTTGCATATAAAAATCGTAGCTGCCATTGGTCATTCTGCGGTTAATGTAACTGATGTTGGACACCCAAGTTGCAGCATAGGCAACGCCTTGATTTTTGTATGCAAATGTTTTATCAGAACCAATTAAAATCACATAATGACCAAAAGGCAATTCAGGAATTTTAATTTCTGTGGAGTGTGATTGATAATCTCCATCATCCGGCAATTCAACAGTAAATTCTTTTACTGAAGTTAATTTTAAATATTGTTTGATGAGTTGCTCTCCGTAATAACGTTCGATGGATTTGTTGTATTTGTCGATATCCATTTGAGCAATACGAACATAAACTGTTTTCAAATTTTTGTACGTAACCAATGCGCGGGAAGGCGCATTCGGAATGTTTACTTTCTCTGCCATGAAATCGACCGTGTGCTCAACTATTCTTGCTTTTAATGCTTCGCAATTTTGTGCTCCATCGCTGCCGGGATATTTTTTTATAACGGCCTCACACAATTCCAAGGCTTGTTTTTTCATCCATTTGTTTTCATCCGATTGCAATGCATTGTATTTATTTCCTTTTTCGAAATACACTTGTGCAATCTCATAGTTTACATCTGCAGAGGCTGGATCAGCAGCAAATTTTGCCTCTAAATTTTGTAATGTTAAAAAGTATAAGCTGTCTTTAATTTCAGAAGTAGAATTTCTTTTAACAAACTTCAAGCGTTTGATATCAATATCAATAAGCGCTTTCGGGTCGGCATCGTTTGCGTGGAATGCCGTTAGTTCTTGCAATATTTTGATAGCATAAAATTTCGATGACAATGAATCTTTTGAAACGATTCCCACTTTTGCAAACTCATTAAAATTCCAGAAATAACTTTCTGAATTGATTTCAAACTTATAGGTTGGTCGTGTGATATCCGGCTCTTCGTTCGAATAATAATCAACAGCACGGTGAGCAAGGAAATCGTAAAGTGTAGGTCGGAATTTTCGAGAGTTGGTTTGTGTTACAAGGATCTCGTCATATATATTTAATGGCGTACGTTTTAAACTGTCGCTACTTTCAAGTGATGCTTGATAATTTTCAATTACTTTAGTAAAAATGGTTTTTAAATCCCAAGTAGTAATATCCTCATTATCAAAATTTACTGTTGTGGTACGATTGTAAAAACGATAACGATTTTGCTGATAATATTGCCAATAGCTTTCGGCAATCATGGATTGTAAAATTGGCTTTACAGGATATTTTGCTTCTTTGGCTTCTTCTGTTAATTTGTTGAGCGCTTTTATTAAGGAATATTCTTCCATATACTGCTCAAACTTCATCCTATGAATGATTGCTTTTACATATTGAGGCGCATTGTTTTCTAATTTTGCCTTATCATAAATCCCATTTACAACATCCAATGCCGATTTATTTAAGCCTTTATTGCTTAAAGAATCCACTTTTTGCCATTCTTTAGCATAAGTGCTTCCCTTTGGAAAAATCAATACGGTTTTTTGGTTGTTTGTTTGGTAAGATGTAAGGGTTACAGCACCTGTAATTGTTGCTATAGTAGCAATAGCGACTAAAAGAATCTTCCTCAATTTCATAATTAGTAGTTTTTTAAAAAATTTAATGGTTTTAGTGCCTTACTCTTAATCCCTCTCCTTGGAATAAGGAGAGGGAAATTATATGGTTTCACCATTAGATGCAATTTAATTCAAAATTCCATAAAGAAAAATGATTTTTACTTAAAACGTGCAATGTCCACCTCTTTGTCAAGCGCTGTATGGTGTCTGAGAAAATTGGCAAACTGGAAAGCAAAAAAGGGGGCCAACATCACTCCTTTGGTTCCCATTCCATTAAAAACAGCCAATTGAGGATGCTCAGGGTGTAAACCAATGAGTGGTCTACGGTCGTTAACCGTTGGACGGACACCTGCTTGGTGATCGATAATCTCAAAAGGCACTTTCAGTACTTTTTGAAGCTTTTCAACCAGTTCAGATTTCCCTTTTTCTGTAGTCGATTCTGTTAAATCCTCCCATTCATAGGTTGCTCCTACTTTATATATATCATTCCCGATTGGGAGAATAAATACAGCCTTATTAATAACCGTATTAAATGGAATATGATGGCTATGTTTTAATTGAATAGTTAGTGTTTCGCCTTTGGTGAGTTTAAAAGGCAGCCATTTGAAATAGGGATTTTCGATTGCTTTGTAACCTTCACAAAAAATTATTTTAGATGCGGAAATTCCTTTGTAAAAAACCGACTCTTCCTTCATCACCAGTTGATTGTATTCAAACAACTCTTCAATAAATTGATTGTTTTTTTGAAAATATGTTTTGCTTGAATTTAAAAACTGAATGGTGTCCAAATTCCCTGCATGCATCACTTCTGAAATGCCCAAAGGGTTATAAATAATCCCATTCAAATCGTCTTCAAAAATTGCTTCATTTAAATATTTACCAATAGGTTCTTCAATTTTTTTCAACCAAAGGGTTTTTTCTTGTTCTTCGGCAAAGGGTTTTAAAATCCGTTTTGAAAAGTAAAATTGAGCTCCGAGCTGGTCTTCCATTTCAGGATAAAATTCGTCCATATATGTAAGCAAGTCGTCTGCCATCCAACTTTTAACAAGGCGCTTAAATACTACAGGATTGTAAAGTCCGGCTGCAACTCTTGAAGCACTACTATTAGCTGCTTGGTCAATAACAATCACTGACCGACCATACTTCAACAGTGTCAACGCTAGAATACTTCCAGCAAGTCCTTGTCCAACTATTATATAATCTACCTTTTTGCTCATTTTGCCCTAAAATTAGTATTAAATCTTTGATTAAATCTTTTTATCTTGCATCGTAATAAACCTCATCCCTAACCTTTCTCTTTGATGATGAAGTAAGTATTTGAGTGACGAATCTATTTTGTATTATAAATAATGGAAAAAGCAAAACTAACAATCGGCAGAAGAGAACTCATCGATTTTCCTGAATTGGGATTGTTTGGCATCGCGGCAAAAATAGATACCGGAGCTTATACAACTGCTTTGCATTGTCATGATATTAGAGAAGAAAATGGTGTTTTGTATTTCAAATTATTAGACCCTTCACATCCTGACTATACAGAAAAGGAACAAAAATTCACGTTATATTCTCAAAAGGAAATCAAGAATTCGGCTGGAGAATCTGAAAAACGATACATCATAAAAACAATTGTGAGAATTGGTAAGAAACGTATAAAATCTGTAATTTCGTTAACCGACAGAGGAACGATGCGTTACCCCGTTTTGATTGGAAGAAAGTTGTTGAGGAATAAATTTGTTGTGGATGTAAGTTTGTTGAATAATTTGCCTTAGGTAAAAAAATAAAGATTAAAAAGGATTTCTTTTTTGTAAAAGCAAAAATTCAAACTATTTATAAACAAAAATTAGAACATGAAAATTGCAATTTTATCACGCGGACCAAAACTTTATTCTACTCGTAGATTAGTTGAAGCGGCCGAACAACGTGGACATGAAGTGGTGGTACTCGACCATTTAAAATGTGTATTGGTAATCGAAAAAGGAAACCCGCACATTTTTTACAATGGAAAAGAAGTGGTTGGAATTGATGCTGTTGTTCCTCGTATTGGTTCATCCGTAACATTTTACGGAGCAGCAGTTGTTCGTCAATTCGAACAAATGAAAGTTTTTTCTTCTGTAGAATCGCAAGCACTTGTTCGTTCACGTGATAAATTACGCAGCTTACAGCTGTTGGCAAAGGCAGGAATAGGAATGCCCAAAACAGCATTTGCTTCTGCTCCTCGAAACATTGATAACGTATTGGAACAAGTTGGTGGTGCGCCAGTAGTAATTAAATTATTAGAAGGGACACAAGGTATCGGAGTAATTTTAGCTGAGACACACAAATCTGCGAAATCGGTAATTGAATCTTTTTTGGCATTGAAAGCAAACATCCTTGTTCAAGAATTTATTAAGGAAGCAGGTGGTGCGGACATCCGTGCATTTATTGTAGATGGGAAAATTGTTGGTGCAATGAAACGCCAAGGCGCTCCGGGCGAATTCAGAAGCAATTTGCACCGTGGTGGAAAAGCAAACATTGTTGAATTAACGAAAGAAGAAAGAGAAACAGCAATAAAAGCAGCAAAAAAATTAGGATTGGCAATTGCGGGTGTCGACATGTTGCAATCTGCTCGTGGATCATTAGTAATGGAAGTAAATTCATCTCCCGGACTAGAAGGAATTGAAGGCGCAACAGGAGTTGATATTGCAGGAAAAATTATTGAGTACGTGGAGAGAAATGAGTTTAATCATGAGCCGTAAAGTTACAGACAATGAACCATAAATCAATTTCAATTTTTTTATTTCTAACCCTACTTATTTCTAATTTCTCTACTGGACAAATAGATAGTGTAAAATCACGAAAAACATCCCTTTCTTTTTCAGTGAGTAACAATGGACAAGTAGATCATTCTATTCATGATTTTTATCGTCAAGATTCAGAATTCTTAAACTTCCTTTTTAATACTCCAACTAGTAAACACACAGAAATAAAATACAACCTCTCCTTTTCATATGTTAATAGTAAAAAAATTGTCACTGGGGTAAAACTAGGTTATCAATCAATTATAAATAAATATAGCACATCTGACTACACATCTGAAATTGAAGCTCAAGGAAGCCAATCCATTTACAATATAAATTCATCGCTTGGATATGCTATTAATAATAAAAAAATAGATTTTGTTGTTGGATTGCAAGTGCCATTATTTATTATTGGAGGATATAAACATACTAGCACAGAAAAAAATTATAGATCAAATGCTTCTGGAGATAGAGAGTTACAATACACAAGTGAAACAGAAACAAATATTCTTGGTGGATATATAACAGGACTAAATAGTTTTTTAAATATTCGATATTCATTCAATAGATTTTTTATTTTTTCAGACGTTGCTACTGGAATCTTATACGCATCCACTGGGTCAACTTTTTCTACAGAAACTACAACAACCTATTCTGGGTCTTATTTTCAAAACTATCCTCCCAATTATTCATCAAGTGATTCGGATTACACATTAAAGAAAACATACTTTTCATCTCCAGAATTTTCATTCGGAATCGGACTAAAATTTTAAACATGACCTACTCCAACAAAAACATACACATCAACGGAATGGACATCAAGCCTGGGCAAACCGCTCAGGTGAGTTTGAATTGGTATCAATTGCCAACCAAAACAGTTATTGAAATTCCGGTTTATGTTTTTCGCTCTAAAAATCCTGGTCCTACTTTATTAATTTTAGCAGGAATGCATGGCGATGAAATTAATGGAATTGAAATTGTTCGTAGACTAATTACTCGTGATGATGTAAAAAATCCATTGTGCGGAAGCATCATTGCAATTCCTGTTATCAATATTATTTCTTTTTTATCGGGGTCACGGGATTTGCCTGATGGTAGAGATTTGAACCGTTGTTTCCCAGGAACAAAAAATGGTTCGCTTGGTGGCAGAATCGCTTACGATTTAATGAATGAAATTATTCCGCAAATTGATTTCGGAATCGACTTTCATACGGGTGGTGCAAAAATCAGCAATTATCCTCAGTTACGCTGTGTGTTCAATAGCAAAGTGAATTTGGATTTAGGTAAAAAATTCTCTCCTACTTTAATTATCAATTCCCCTTTCCGTGATAATACTTTACGTAAAGAAGCAGCCCGAAAAGGAAAATCTATTTTGGTTTTTGAAGGTGGAGAATCTTCCCGCTTCGATTATTTATCCATCAACGAAGGAATGAATGGTTGTATTCGTTTGATGAAACATTTAAAGATGTTAAAAACGGATCTTCCAAACAATCCAACAGTATTACTTCATAAATCCACTTGGGTGAGAGCAAAATCCTCTGGATTATTTCACACTTCCAAAACAAATGGTGCTCATATTAGAAAAGGAGAAATCATTGGCAACATTTGTGATCCTTATGGAGAACATGATGATAAGTTAATTTCTCCAGCGGATGGTTATATTGTTGGAATCAACAATCAACCAGTAGTGAATCAAGGCGATGCTTTGATGCATATTGGTATTGAGGAGTAAAACTTGAAATTCTAAAAACTAAAAACATAGTAACAAAAATAAACTCCGTCTGTTGACACATTTGTATTTTTCCATTCTCAATCATTTTGCAGAAAATTTTAAATAGAAAGATTATGCTTGTATGCCAACAGGCGGAGTTTGGTTTGCCAATTAGGTAAAATTCTTTAAAAACAGGATGAGCTCTCTCGCTCTCATCCTGTCGGGTTTTCTAAAAGTCCCAATCACAAACAAGTATTAATCGTTTAGGGACAATTAAAAATCTACTGAATCTGACAATTAATACTGTATTCACCCCAAAAATCACTTCCCGATCCAGTATTTTCATTACATCTATCTTCTGCTCTTTTGCGGGTATCTTTATAAGTATAAATGGAATGATCACTTGTACTAGTTCCACTACCAGAGGTATATGTTTTAGAACATTTACATGTGTAATCTTTTTTACATGACACCATTGATGTTCCAATAAATAATAATGCTCCTGCGAATAAAATTGATTTTTTCATTTTTTTTGTTTTTAAAATTGTTTAAATTATTATAACGCAAAGGTGACCACTTAAACACCGAAAGTTGTTACATCACTTTTGAAAAAAGTTATATAATTCACATATAAAAAGGAGGGTTGTTATTGCTTTTTATTCAACAGGACTATATACTCCAACAGAAGAGCGTCATTAAAAGCATTGCAATAGTAATAGTATTGCAAGGATTTCATATCAGTAAGAAATTCTTTTGCGGGTTGTTTTTGATAAGAAGGAATATTTCCAATAAAAAAAGGAAAGTCATTTTCATAAACGCCTTTCACCAAATCATCATAAGAAGTAAAAGGTAAATCAACAGGTTTGCACCCCCATTTCATTATAGCTGAATTCAACATTATTTTTTCTAAACTACTTTTAGAATGTTCTATTTGCGTTTTTGCTTCTGCTACAAACTGAGGTTCCAATGCCTCCAGCTCCGCAATGGGCTTTATGTTCATTAACCGAGCCAAGTGATACAAAACAATCGATGTTTTACCATAATAAGGAGAAACAAACAAAGGATGTTTGATGTGATCCTTTTGATTAATCGTTTTGATGATTAATTGAAGACTTGCACTATCCGCTTTTGTCCACACCAAATTATTTTGTTGTACAAAACACAATACATTGCACAAAACCGAAACATCAAATACAAGAAGAATAAGCAGCACTTTTTCGATACGACTTAAAAGTGGTTTTGAGTTTCCCTTTGTTGGTGTATTGCTGCATTAAAGCATGAACCTGTTTCACAATCGAATCTGGAGCATTTTCGCTCATCAAGATAAGCGCTGTGCAATCTAAATCATCTGGGAAAGCTAAATCTCCACGCAATTTTGGAATCCAATTGTTATAGGGAAATGTAAAAGCAGTATCTGTCCGTGAAAAATTATACGTGTTTCTTCCTTTTGTATTTTTAAATTTTTGATGTACGAATTGATTTTGTTTTTGAATACTATCAACAATTAATTTATCAGAAGGAGACAAATCAGATTTTAAAGAATTTAATGTATAACCAATAAGTGCATTGTAAAAAACATTGTTGTCTTTTTGCTTTTCGCTGTAACGAGAGTTTTTAGAAATATAAGAAGGGAATATTCCTTTTAAAAAATAAGAATCAGCAACCGTTTGTTGTTGCTGAATTCTTTTTAGAGTACTAGTAATATTGGATGATTCTTGGGAATAAGAATTGAACGAAAAAAATAGGTTAATAATGTATCCGACAAAAAACAAACCCCTAACTCCTCTCGAGAGAGGAATAAATTCGAGTGCTAACAAAATATTTATCAAAAAATTGTTTATTTAATTACCCCTAATTCTTTCCCTACTTTTTCAAAAGCAAGTAATGCTTTATCCAAATGTTCTTTTTCGTGAGCTGCAGAAAGTTGTACTCGAATACGGGCTTTGTCTTTTGGAACTACGGGATAAAAGAATCCAATTACATAAATTCCCTCTGCTAATAATTTACTTGCAAATTCCTGAGCCAATTTTGCATCGTATAACATAACAGGAACAATGGCTGAATCGCCTTCTTTAATTTCCAATCCAACTTTTTTAATTCCTTCTTTGAAATAGTTGACATTCCATTCCAGTTTGTCGCGCAAAGCAGTGGATTCACTTATTAAATCCAACACGGCAATGGATGCTCCAACAATGGAAGGAGCTAATGAGTTACTGAATAAATAAGGACGAGATCGTTGACGCAACATTTCAATTACTTCTTTTTTTGCGGAAGTAAATCCACCCATTGCACCACCCAAAGCTTTTCCCAATGTTCCAGTTACAATATCTACACGGTGCATTACATTTTTTAATTCAATAGTTCCTCTTCCTGTTTTTCCAATGAATCCACTTGCGTGACTTTCATCGACCATCACCATTGCATTGTATTTATCTGCCAAGTCGCAAATTTTATCCAAAGGAGCCACAAATCCATCCATAGAAAAAACACCATCGGTAACAATTAAACGGAAACGATTTTTTTGCGCTGCTTTTAATTGTTCTTCCAAATCTGCCATGTCGCAATTTTTATAACGGTAGCGTTCTGCTTTACACAAACGCACACCATCAATGATGGATGCATGATTTAATTCATCGGAAATAATTGCATCTTCTTCACCCAACAATGGTTCAAACACACCACCGTTTGCATCAAAACAAGCCGCATATAAAATCGTGTCTTCTTGTCCGACAAACTTTGCTAACTTTTGTTCTAACTCTTTGTGAATGTCTTGTGTTCCACAAATGAAACGAACACTACTCATTCCGTATCCATGACGGTCCAAGGTTTTATGAGCCGCTTCAATCACTTTTGGGTGAGAAGACAATCCCAAATAATTATTTGCACAAAAGATGATGACATCTTTGCCATTTACTTTCACCACAGCACCTTGTTCGCTAGTAATAACACGTTCGCGTTTGAACAAACCTGATTCTTCAATGTTTTTTAATTCTGTTTGAAGATGTTCTTGAAATTTTCCGTACATAAAAAAAAGATGTTAGATATTAGATTTGAGATGTTAGACTAAGCTAAGGGTGACATTTGTTTTTAATTTATTTTTCTAGGTTTTTCTTAACGTTTGCTAAGCCTTGATTAAAATCTTTTAATTGTTGATTGTTTGAGAGTAAAAGTATAGAAAATTTAGCTTAATTTGTAATGATTTTAAATGTTGTTCAAATGAAACAAATAATTGTATTTTTTCTATTAATAATAGCGCTAATTAGTTGCAAAAAAGATATTCCGGAACCACCAACAGAATCTGATAGCAATACATCCGGCTATATCAGCTATAATGAATATGCTATCACCTTTTTTAACAACAACTTTTCGGGTGGTGGAGTACTTTCGGTAAGCCTCGATGGAAACGTACAAAATGTCACATATGCATACAGTTATAATCCGGGTTGCGGAGCCACTGGTTGTGCAAATTTTACAATGCCCCCAGGTACTTATAGTTATTATTACCAGTCGAATAGTGGCGCAAATCTGTCGGGATCTGTTATTACGGGAGCAACGCAATGCATTACAATCTTAATTGATTAAATAGATGAAACAACTTACTTTTTTATTTTTTTTAATTTTAAAGTTCTCCTTTTGCTATGGTTTCAATAATTCCGCTTTAACAAGAACCGATAGCATCAATAAGCAAAAAGAGAAGCAACATCTATCCTATAATGGCGGAACATACGCTCCATTTGGGATAATGACAGGATTTACATTTGCTCGTGGCCATGGATTCTATATCAATGCCAGGTGCAACCATCACATTTTGAAAAAGACACAATATTATTTTGATGGTTCAGCAATAAGTGATCGTAATTTAAGCTGGACGTATGATGATAGAAAAGTGTATTCGAGATGGGAAGCTAATGTTGGAGGGATATTTCGTTTATACAAAAACAACAAGGGAAGAGAATTAAAAATATATGCTGGCGGAGGAATTCTAAAACCAAGATATTTATACTCTTTTAAAAAAGCTGCTGCAGCAAGTATTGACCATGTTTGGGTAGAATATAGAGAACTCAGTAAATTTACATACAATACCGAAGTTGGGATTTGCTTTTATTTAAAAGAAAGCCTAGTCATACAAATTGGCGCCTCATCACTAACAAAAAAGTATGAAAGGATGCTTACTTTTGGTATCGGAACAGGACTATATAAATTTTATAAATAATGAAAAAAATAATGTTATTAGGCTCAGGAGAACTGGGAAAAGAATTTGTAATTGCTTTGAAGCGCTTGGGACAATATGTAATAGCTGTTGATTCCTACAACGATGCACCTGCACAACAAGTAGCGGATGAACGCGAAGTCATTAACATGTTGGACGGAGTTGAATTGGACAGAATAGTAGCAAAACACAAACCTGATATTATTGTTCCTGAAATTGAAGCCATTCGTACTGAACGTTTTTACGATTATGAAAAGCAAGGAATCACCGTTGTTCCAAGTGCAAAAGCAGCCAACTTTACAATGAACAGAAAAGCAATTCGGGATTTGGCAGCAAAAGAATTACGATTAAAAACTGCGAAGTATGAATATGCAAACAGTTTGGAAGAATTAATTGCTGTAGTTAAAATAGTTGGAACACCTTGCGTTGTAAAGCCATTGATGAGTTCATCCGGAAAAGGACAAAGTGTTATCAAAACAGAAGCGGACATACAAAAAGCCTGGGACTATGCACAAGAAGGAAAACGTGGAGATTATACCGAAGTAATTGCAGAAGCATTTGTAAAATTTAATTCAGAAATTACATTGCTGACAGTTAGTCAAAAGAACGGAACTACTTTATTCTGCCCTCCAATCGGGCATCGACAAGAACGAGGCGATTATCAGGAAAGCTGGCAACCTGCAGAAATAAAACCAGAACATTTAAAAGAAGCGCAAGAAATGTCTGCAAAAGTTACAAAAGCATTAACAGGATCAGGATTATGGGGCGTGGAATTTTTTCTTGCTGATGATGGTGTTTATTTTTCGGAATTATCTCCTCGTCCGCACGATACTGGAATGGTAACGTTAGCAGGAACACAAAATTTTTCTGAATTCGAATTGCATGCACGTGCTGTCTTAGGATTACCAATTTCTGAAATCACTTTAGAAAGAGTTGGAGCAAGTGCGGTTATACTTGCAGATAAAGAAGGAATGAATCCAACTTATTCAGGATTGGAAAAAGCAATGAATCATCCAAAAAGTGATATCCGCATTTTTGGGAAACCAATTACTCGTCCATATAGAAGAATGGCGGTTGCATTAACGTATGATAAAGTAGGGAGCAATGTGGAAGAAGTAAAGAAGAGAGCGATTAAGATTGCGGGGGAGATTAGAGTTGAGCCTCACCCCTAGCAGACCTCAACCCCTATCCTTGTTCAAGGAGAGGGGAGTAGATTCGTCTTTGTAAACAAAAATTATTATCTTTCATAAAAATAAAACAAAATGGAAAAAGAGCTGACCTTAGAAGAGATTCAGAATTTTAAAGGAAAATATCCTAAGCAATTGTGGTTTTTATTTTTGGTAGAAATGTGGGAACGTTTCTGTTTTTATGGTATGCGTGGTGTATTAACCATTTTTATGGCCGATCAGATTTTAGGATTATCCTTACCCGATAAAGATGCGAATCTAAAATACGGAGCCATTCAAGCCTTTGTATATGCATTCACCTTTGTAGGTGGAATTTTTGCCGATAAGTTTTTAGGATTTAAAAAGTCGCTCCTGTTCGGTGGATTGGTTATGATTGCCGGAAATATTATCATCGCTATTTCTCCACAGGAATTTTTCTATTTAGGAATTACACTTTCAATTATTGGAACCGGATTTTTTAAACCGAATATTTCTTCGATGGTTGGTGAACTATATAAAGAAGGCGATCCAAGAAGAGATGCTGGATTTGGATTGTTTTATTCCGGAATTAATATTGGCGCGTTGTTAGGCGGTGCTGTTTGCGTGTATTTAGGAACAAGCAAAGATTATGGCTGGAGTTATGCATTTCTTTCTGCTGCAATCGTAATGGCATTGGGATTAATCACTTTTCTATTGACGAGAAAATCATTGGGCCCAATTGGGAATTCACCGCTATTAAATTTACCGGCAAATAAAAGACTCACCAAAGAAATAATCGTATACGTTGGTGCATTGTTGAGTATTCCTTTAATCTTTATCATGATTAAAAACACCGACTATACCGATTACTTTATGTATTCAATAGGACCGCTAGCATTTTTGTATTTCATTTATGAAACGATAAAGGAAAATGATGCAAAAGCGCAAAAGAAATTAATTGCTGCATTCATTTTTATTTTGTTCTCCATTATTTTTTGGGCATTCTTCGAACAAAGCGGTGGGTCATTAGCTCTCTTCGCACAAGATAATTTGCATCACAATTTATTATCATTTGAAATCAATCCAAACATTGTAAACAATACATCCAATTCATTCTTCGTAATTGTTTTTAGTCCGATACTCGGATTAATATGGCTAGCAATGGCCAGAAGAAAAATAGAACCAAACACTGTAATAAAATTCGGAATTGGATTTTTGTTTTTAGCAGCGGCATTCTATCTTTTTTATTATACTAAGTTCTTTGCTGATGAAAGTGGAAAAACTTCTTTAAATGCATTTACGCTTGCTTACCTTGTAATTACATTTGGTGAATTGGCTTTATCACCTATCGGATTATCCATCATGACAAAACTTTCACCAAAACGATTATCAGGAATGATGATGGGCTTTTGGTTTTTGGCGAGTGCTTACGGACAATATGCAGCGGGATTATTAGGTGCAGGAATGTCTAGTCCGGATGAAAATGCAAGTTTATCTACAAAATTAGAATTATATACTGACGGGTATCAGCAACTCGCCATTTATGCGCTAATTGCCGGGATTGTATTAATCGCTATTTCTCCACTTGTCCGTAAATTGATGCAAGAGGTAAAATAATTTTGTCAAGTCCAATCGATATAAATCAATTCTTAACACTTTCGGAAACACATCCGATTCTGGATGTACGTACACCTGCCGAATTTGCTCAAGGACATATTGTTGGCGCATTGAATCTTCCTATTTTCACAAATGAAGAACGTGTTATTATTGGAACACTTTATAAAAAAGAAGGCAAACAAATTGCTGTTTTAAAAGGATTGGAAATTGTTGGGCCGAAACTTCATGCATTCGTAACTGATGCTATCAAATTAAATAAAACAGATACATTTTTAGTTCATTGTTGGAGAGGTGGAATGCGGAGTTCGAGCATGGCATGGTTTATAGAAACCTATGGATTTAAGTGTTTAACATTAAAAGGCGGCTATAAAAATTATCGTAAACAAGTTCTTGGAAGTTTTGATGAACAGAAAAATATTGTCCTGCTAGGTGGAAAAACAGGTACTGGCAAGACAATTATTTTGAATGAGTTAGAGAAACTAAACGAACAAATTATAGATCTCGAAAAACTTGCCCAGCACAAGGGGTCTTCCTTTGGAGCACTTGGAGAAAAAGAACAGCCTTCACAAGAACAATTTGAAAATGAATTAGCATTTCAATTTTCAAAAATTGATTCTCAAAAACAATGTTGGATTGAAAATGAAAGCAGAATGATTGGAAAAAATATTCTTCCGATTGGTTTGTGGGAGCAAATGAAAAATGCTTCAGTTGTTTCAATTGATTTGCCATTGCAAGAACGAGTTAATTATCTTATAAAAGAATATGGAAAATTTAGTAAAGAGCAATTAATTGACTCCACAAAACGTATTGGAAAACGATTGGGCGGTCAGCATGTAAAACGCGCCATTGAAGCCATTGAAGAGAGCGATTACAAAACTGCTTTTGAAATTTGTTTAGTGTATTATGACAAAACCTATTCTTACGGAGAAGAGCAAAGACAAAAAGGGAAAGTGACGCATTATGAGTTTCAGAAATTAGATATTGAGTCAATCGCTAAAGCGATTAGGATGATTTAACTTGCTCGCAGATTACGCGAATTTTCGCAGATAAAATACAATAAAGTAGTTACCTGTAATAGTAAAAATCGATATTATTAACAGCACCAAAAGAATAACACAACTAATGAACTAGTGAACCAATGACGAATGAGCCAATTAAACTAACACAATACTCTCACGGAGCAGGATGCGGTTGTAAAATTGCTCCACATGTTTTGGAAGAAATTCTGAAAACAAATTTTATCGCTCCTTCCGATACTAAATTAATTGTAGGAAACAGTTCCAAAGATGATGCTGCCGTGTATGATATTGGAAACGGACAAGCAATTATAAGTACAACAGATTTTTTTATGCCAATTGTAGACGATGCAACAGATTTTGGAAAAATTGCTTCTGCAAATGCAATCAGTGACGTTTATGCAATGGGCGGAAAACCACTTTTAGCAATTGCGATTTTAGGCTGGCCCATTAATAAACTACCTCCCGAACTGGCGCAAAAAGTTATTGACGGAGCGAGAATCATTTGTGCCGAAGCGGGAATTACACTTGCGGGTGGACATAGTATTGACAGTCCGGAACCCATTTTTGGTTTAGCGGTAACTGGAATAATTGACCTGAAAAACTTAAAACAAAACAATACAGCTAAAGAAGGAGACTTGATTTATCTAACGAAAAAAATTGGAGTGGGTATTTTAACAACCGCAGAAAAAAAAGGAGTTTTAAAAGAAGAACACAAAGGAATTGCAGCAAAACAAATGATGCAATTAAATAAATCCGGAGAATTGTTCGGACGATTAAATTATGTAACAGCCATGACAGACGTTACTGGATTTGGATTATTGGGACATTTAATTGAAATGGCAGAAGGGGCAAACCTAAGTATAGAAATTAACTACTCAAAAGTTCCATTGATTGATGATTTAAATTTTTATACCTCGCAAATGTGTGTGCCCGATAATAGTTTTAGAAACTGGAGTAGTTATGATCCAAAAGTATCAGGAATAACTGGAGATTCGCTTTTAACTCTTTGTGACCCACAAACAAACGGAGGATTATTGGTTACAATAGATTCAAAACATAAAAATGAGTTTGAGGACTTACTTCGCATTGAGGGAATGCAAGCATTTGCTCAGCCAATTGGGAAAGTAAAAAAGAAAGAAGAGAAAGTAATTACATTAATATAAATCCTGTGTTTCAATTAAATCCAAAATTTCATCCTGATTTACCTTTTGGATGTTTTTGGCAGGAATTGGAATATCACCATTTCCTTTATTTAAGCCATTATCACCTGGATCGATAGAATTGTTAATGTCTTTGGCATCATACATCAAACTATTGTTGTAAGTTGATTTTGTTTTACCAAAACGAAACACCAAACCAAAATTTGCAAAAATACTTGCTCCAATTTTTTCTGAATAATAATTTGTATAAGTAGAGTTGTTGTCCTTGACAAGTGTTGTAGAATAAAATTGAATTTTGTTTCTAGTAGTAAATCCCGTACTCAAATAAAAATTAAAAAACTCTGATGGTTGAATATCTAATCTCATACCAGACAAAAATTCATACCGTCCAAAATATAATTTATCATTTTCGTTGACGTTCCCAATTTTGAGTGAATCAGTATTCGCGAATGTATACAAACCACCTTGAGGCTTTGTGTACAAACTTGTGCGGACATGTTTTCCAATCGGAATACACAATGTCATTCCACGTGGAAATTGAACACTAAAATTTGTTTTGTCTAATCGTCCAACTCTTATTCCAACATAAGGCAATTGATAGCGATTCCCCCAAAGGAAAGACCGCGTGTAGCCAACTCTAAAACTGAAACTTGGAGTTGCTGTAAAATTGTAAAGAACAGTAGATGCTAAACGGTAGGTTTTCGTATATTCATATGACCCGTCTTGCGTAACAAATGGAGATAGCTCTACGAAGAAAATACTTTTCTTTCCATTACTATAAAATCCTCTACAACCAAAAGAAAATTTATTTAAATGATGCGGAGTAATGCCTTCTAAATTTAATTTCAAACTAGTATAATTTCCTGTTAACAATAAATTTAGCGTAGAAATTTTTGTGCTGTCTTTATTATAAATATCTCTTGTAACAATAGGGAAATTGTATCCTATTGAAAATTGGTTCACATGATAAGCGCCTAAGAGTTTAGAAATCTGATTAACAGTGTCCAATTCTTTTTTGCCAGTTGAGTAATAGTCGATGTAAAGGGTTTTGTTAAAGTAGTGTTTAGGCATCTTTACCTTCTTAGTAGAGTCACTTGTATTAAATGCTGAAAGCTTTGTAGCAAAAAGTACAAAGCTTATCAGAAAAATTATATGTTGTTTATTCGGCTTCACCGTTCTATCAATTTTCTTTCACTATCTTAATCAATTCCTTTTTAAAATCATCTTCTGCCCTTCTCACAGCTGAAACTTTTTTGACAGGGAGAATTTTTTTGAATTTTTCATAGTATTCTCTGTAGAGTTCAAATTCTTTTTGTTTGAGATTTAACTCTGCTGCTAAATATGCTTCTGCTTCTTTGTCGGTAGCAAAGTCATAATTTGTTTTGGCATTGTATTGCAAGCGGAATGTTTTTCTTCCCGCTTCCAACTTATCATTCATTTCATTGTATAATGGCCAGAATGCTTGAGACTCAGACGCTGTAAAATTTACTTTTTTAGAGATGAACGCAGCTCTCAATGCATCTATTTTATCCTTCTTATCTGCCTGCGCAAAAGAAGTGTTGATGGTGAGCATCAGCACAAGTGCAAAAAGGATATATTTAAAATTCAATTTCATTATTTCTTATTCGTATTAAGAGAGTCTTCTGAAGTTTCGTCTTCTGACAATTGCTCATCCAACAATGCTTCATCTACCATTTCATACAAACTTTCATCATCAAAATCCTGAATATTTTTTTCATTTAAAATTTCATTCTTTTCCAAACAAGCCAAGGTCAAACAATCACCGGAGAGAACTGTAGAATCTTTTCTATTAAAATACCAAATGGCAGAAATTCCAACTATTAAAATAAGACTCGCGGCAATTGCCATTTGAGGTTTAAATAATGTAGCTATTAATTGTTTAATAACACCTGGCTCCTGTATAGAAGAATGAATTTTTTCTTTTACATCGTCTGTTTTGCTTTCAAAATAAGCAGGTGCAACTTTAAAAGCATTTTTCTTGGGAATAGAGGATAATACAGAAAACTCTTTTAATTCAGATTCCATTTCTAATTTATCAACTACCTTTTTCTCTACATTTTCGAAATAGTTTTCTGGAAGAGCTTTTAGAACAGGCTTTTTAGTGCTTGCCAATTGAGGAAACACAGATAGCTCGTATTTATATTCTAAAGTATTTGCAAGAGTCGCGAAATAATTTTTCGGCACCTTAAAAATAGATTTCCGGTTTTCAGAAAGTGTTTTATACGTTGCTAATTCTTGTTCGTGCTCAATCTTATTTAATATCCGATTGGAAAGGGAATTAAAATAACCTTTCGGAAGGGCAAAAGAATTTTTCTTATCCCATTGGGATAAGAAACTTTCTTCCTTAAAGTTATCGTAATTATTTGCCATTTTATTTCACTACTTGTTTAATAATTCTTGTTCAATTTTTTTTGCCCCATAGGGACAAAAATATTTTCTTGCTTAAAGTTATCGCTATTGTTTAAATTTTATTTTTCTATCGATTTAATAATTCTACTTCAATTTTTTTTGCCCCATAGGGACAAAAATATTTTCTTGCTTAAAGTTATCGCTATTGTTTAAATTTTATTTTTCTATCGATTTAATAATTCTACTTCAATTTTTTTTGCCCCATAGGGACAAAAATATTTTCTTGCTTAAAGTTATCGCTATTGTTTAAATTTTATTTTTCTATCGATTTAATAATTCTACTTCAATTTTTTTTGCCCCATAG
>Ga0163149_10002368_pt1 | contig 22813 bp, 16 predicted proteins | sample OliLakLV19MP5G1_FD_148604 | JGI IMG/M metagenome (GOLD analysis project Ga0163149, IMG submission 148604) | Freshwater microbial mat bacterial communities from Lake Vanda, McMurdo Dry Valleys, Antarctica - Oligotrophic Lake LV.19.MP5.G1 | ecosystem: Environmental > Aquatic > Freshwater > Lake >...
AAATAATACCTATATCTCATTCAATAATAGCCCCTCCATTTGGATAACATGCGGATTATTCCTTTACTGCTCCGTTTCTTTACCTTTTTTATTAATTGCTCCTACCCTTTTTATAAAACTGAAAGATTTTTATTTCATCATGGGCTCAATTCACTATATAGGAATTAGTATTTTACTACTTTGTATCGCAAAAGCATTCTCATGCAAAGCACCCCTGACAACATAACAATTTTTTTGCTGGTAACTACCTTCCTGATAATGGCTTTGGGAGTTTTTACCCTCAGCATCCTTTTCGTGCACCGTAAGAAACAAATTGCCTATCAGAAAAACCTAAAAGAAGTAGAAGCCAATTATGAAAAAAACCTTTTAAAAACACAACTTGAAATACAGGAGCAAACATTTGAAAATATCTCCCGGGAAATTCATGATAATATCAGCCTTTCCCTTACCCTGGCTAAGCTTCACCTGCATACGCTTGATTGGAATGAAAAAGAAGCTGCCGTGGAAAAAGTGGAAACCACAATAAACCTGCTAAGCAGTTCTATTGCCCAGCTAAGCAATATCTCCAAAGGGCTAAATGCTGATATCATTATCCAGCATGGATTGCTCAAAGCAATTGAGGATGAAATACAGCTTATTCAAAAAACAAAATTATTTTCTGTTGAACTTGCTATTAGCGGAACTCCTTTTTATATGGATGCGCAAAGAGAACTCATTATCTTCCGTATTATCCAGGAGGGCTTTAATAATATTATCAAGCACGCCAGGGCTACCTCCACTAAATTATTACTGCACTATGACCCCGAAAAACTCAAAATTTTTATCCGGGATAACGGTACCGGTTTTGACGAAACGATGGCAGGGAAAATCCGGCAGGCAGGACTTAAAAATATGGAAACAAGGATCAGGGTATTAAAAGGAACAATGAAGATAACCAGCAGCCCGGGCAACGGGACTATTCTTTTATTTACTATACCGGTAGAATAACTATGGAAAGCAATAAAAAGATAACAATAGCAATGGCCGACGATCATGTACTGCTGCGTACGGCGCTGGCTTCACTGATCGACAGTTTTGGCGATTGCCGGGTCATTAACCAGTCCGGGACCGGCAGGGAATTAACAGAAAACATTAGCGCCGGTACTTTACCCGATGTGGTTATACTCGATCTGAATATGCCGGATATGGACGGCTTTGAAACCGCCACCTGGTTGCAAAAAAATGCCCCACAAGTACATGTTCTGATGCTGACCATGTATGATTCCGAGCTTTCCCTGATTCGTTTGCTCCAATCCGGGGTAAAGGGCTTTCTAAAAAAAGATATACACCCTTCTGAACTCAAATTCGCCATTCAGTCGGTCATGCATTCGGGCTATTACTATTCCAACCATACAACCGGAAAACTGATCAACCTGTTCCGCAATAACGGGGATGGTAACAGCAGCCTGCAGAAAGCCATGCTCACCGACCAGGAAATACGATTCCTGAAACTGGCCTGTTCCGACCTTACTTACAAGGAAATAGCCCAGCAAATGGGACTGAATCCCCGCTCCGTGGATACCCTGCGTGACCAGTTGTTCATCAAACTGGATGTAAAAAGCAGGGTAGGGCTGGCCCTGGTAGCGATAAAGCATGGGGTGGTGACTTTTTAACCTTCCCGGAAGCTGGATCCTGACTGTTTTTGGCTAAATGTAAATTTTGTACCTCGTGATTTTGAGAATAAAAAGGGAATATTCATAGATGACGAAGGGGCTATCGTATATTTTCATTGCTCCTGCCGTATATTTTCATTTGGCCATCGGAACATTCCTATCAACTTAGTAAATACTGAACTATTGAAACACCGAAATAATGCGCTTGTACACACCGGAATGTGGATATACATTTGGTACAAGTTGATTGACGGAAGATGGAGCCCCTCAAATCGTCCAATGTCCCGAAAACCGTCCTGATGTAATTTCCAAATCCTTTGAATGCTATCGCGAAATCCAATGTCAGTCAACTTCTTTCCCTCTTATTCCTACCCAACAGAGAGACTAAAAAGTAACTGGTCAACCCAATCCAAAGGCAATCCCGAAAACCCGAAAATCCCGGGCTATTAAAGCCCCATTTTATCCACAGCTGTTAACAATCGGGCATTTACCCGGTAAGTTTACTATTTTTTGTTCCGTATAATTACTATATTTACTACGATATTTTACGTGTTATTTAAAGGTAAGTTTACCATTAAAAAATCGTTGAAACCCTTACCCAAAAAGCATTTCAGGTGTTTTAAAGGTGTTTTAGGGATCAGCCCCCGGTTGTAATAGGCCGGCCAATTTTCAATTTTTATAGTTCAAATTTGAATTTGAAAAGGTTTAAAATGTTACTGTTATGAAAAAGAACACTCGTTTTGCAGATGTAGATTTGACTGTGTCAATTACTACATGGACTGAAGATTAAGTTCAGCAAAGTTTAAAAATCTCGAAAAGCTTTTCTATTTTTGGAGAAATCCAAAGTTATAGAAAAGCTTTTTGGCTATATAGTCACTTACTCTTATCTTATTCTTCCTATCCTCCTCTTACTCACTAGAACTAGGAAAAGGGATGCTAAGATTTTAGCCGTATATGGTATTGTATTTTGGTCCCTCCTCTTTTTTTATAAAGAAATTCCAAAAGAATTCAGAAAAGTTGCTTACCAGCCAATTTATACGTCTTTAGAATACTTGTTTTTTGCTTCACTTTTCTACTTTAATATTGAGACTAAAAGTTTTAAAAGAACAATTTTTATACTTTCAGGAGTATTCTTAGCCTTTCAAGTGATATATATATTAGCTCTTGAAAAAAGCAGAGTAGATTCCATATCGATAGGTGTAGAGTCAATTCTGATCTTTATTTATATATCACTATTTTTTCTTGAAAATCTCAGTAACGCCAGAGGAGAACATATTTATTCAAATCATTGCTTTTGGATTTCTGCGGGTCTCTTATTTTATTTAGGCGGATCTTTCTTCATTAATATCCTCGCAAGCTCATTTAGTGATGTAGAATTTACCAAATACTTCTATTTAAACTATGTAGCCGATACGGTTAAAACAATACTATTTGCAGTCGCTTTTATATTACTTGTTAAAAAATCTAAAAACAAATCGAACCAAAGAACATCCCATATCCCATATTTGGATATGGTTTGACACAAAGCAACCACCAAACCCACTATGTTCTTTCTGCAAGCCACCAACCAAAGTTCCGGAGTTTCCACAGTGCTCTTTCTCGGCACCCTGGGCATGGTCGTGCTTACGGTCAGCCTAATCATCTTTATCATCATGCACCAGCGAAGGGTGCTTCGCTTCCAGAACAAGATCAACCAGATGGAGCAGGAACAGCAAAAGATACTGCTGAATGCCTCTATCAAGCTACAGGAAGAAGAACGCCAGCGCCTCGCCGCCGACCTGCATGATGATGCGGGTCCCCTGCTTGCTACTGCCCGCCTGTACCTGAACGAGAACCTGGTGAACCAGGATAAAGCCACACAGCTCCAGTCCATCTTCCAGGCCCGCCAGATCATTGATGATACCATCCAGCTGGTTCGTAATATCAGTCATAGCCTGATGCCCCCTACCCTGAAGAATTTCGGTTTGGAATCAGCAGTAAACGACCTGTTCCAGAAGATCAGCGGTTCTGGTGCCATCAATGCCAGCAGCCGTTTTCATGAATACAAAGACCGGTTGAAAGGAGAAAAAGAACTGGTCATTTTCCGTATTGTCCAGGAGCTCATCAATAATATTCTTAAGCACAGCAGTGCCAGTTTTATTCATTTAACACAAAATGTACATGCCGATAAATTTTATCTCCGTATCCATCATGATGGCCGCGGTATTGTACAATCTGATTTTGACAAGCTGAATAAAAGTAATGTGGGACTGGGCCTGAAGAATATCAGCAGCCGCTTGCGGCTGGTGCAGGGAAATATCAATTTTGAAAAAGATATTTCTCAGACCTATTATAAAGTAACGATCGAGATGCCCAAGGACGAACCCTACCAGTAAATAAGAGTCATACAACCTATACAAGCCCACCAGCCTATTCGGATCGTGCACCAGCAAAACCACCCATTTTGAATGGGTAAACTGACTAACTTTACAAATATCGAATAACTTATGGGACCCATTAAGGTAGCTATTGCTGATGATCATAAAATATTTCGCAAGGGAGTAATACTTTCCCTTCGCCCCTTTACCAATATTAAGTTTGTATTCGAAGCCGAGAACGGTGATGAGCTACTCAAAGGACTGCCTGCTGCAGAACCGGATGTGGTTTTGATGGACCTCCGTATGCCGGGAAAAGATGGTATCGAGGCCACCAAAGCCATCAGCAAACAGTTCCCGCAAATAAAAGTGCTGATCCTGAGTATGTATGAAGACGAACGTTTTGTCTATCACCTGATGGAAAATGGTGCCAATGGTTATTTGCTCAAAAACGCAGAACCGCAGGAAATACGCAGGGCCATTATGGAAGTGTTTGAAAAAGGATATTACCTGAACAACTTTGTTAATCGTATTCTACTAAAAAAATCACATTCCCGTCAAAAAGTAGTGCCTTCTTTAAACAGCGAGATAACCCTCAGTGATAAAGAAAAAGATGTACTTCGTTTTATCTGTATGGAATTTACCGCCCAGGAAATTGCACAGAAAATGGAAATCAGCCCACGTACTGTTGAAGCTATTAAAGATAGATTGATGGAACGATTCGGCAGTAAGAATACGGCAGGACTGGTATTTTTTGCCGTAAAGAATAATCTGATAGAATAAAAATCTGCGAGCTATTAGTTCCGAAACTTTCCCATCAAGACTATATAGCGTTATCTTTTAGTTTCTTCTTGTTCTTAAAAAACCATTTCAGGAATTTCTCCTTCCACAATTAGCTTACCGGCTGTTTTAGCTTTTATTTCATCTACCGTCACTCCCGGGGCCCTTTCCAGCAACCGGAACCCTTTGTCCGTAACATCCAGTACCGCAATATCAGATACGATCTTCTTTACACATTTTACACCGGTCAATGGCAGGCTGCAGTTGGGCAACAATTTGGACTCCCCCTTCGGATTACTATGCATCATTGCCACGATGATATTTTTTGCACTGGCTACCAGGTCCATGGCCCCGCCCATCCCCTTTACCATTTTACCGGGAATTTTCCAGTTCGCAATATCTCCGGATTCACTTACTTCCATTGCTCCGAGTACAGTAAGATCAACTTTGCCGGCTCTTATCATTCCAAAACTCATTGCAGAATCAAAAAAAGCAGAACCTGGGACCGTTGTAATGGTTTGCTTACCGGCGTTGATCAGGTCAGGATTTTCTTCTCCTTCCATTGGAAAGGGTCCCATACCCAGTAACCCATTCTCACTTTGTAATACCACATTGATACCGGCAGGAATATAATTAGCTACTAATGTAGGAATGCCAATTCCCAAATTGACATAATATCCATCTTTGAGTTCCCGGGCAATGCGTTGTGCTATCTGTTCTTTCGTTAATGACATATTGATATGATTGGAAAACTAATTAATGGGAAAACTTGAAATGGTTCCTGGTCATCCGGTTACTCCATTTTCAATTTTCTTTCTCACTGTTCGCTGCTCAATTCTTTTTTCATAACCTGTTCCCTGGAAAACACGATGTACATATATACCGGGTGTATGAATAGTATTCGGATCAAGCTCCCCGGCCGGTACCAGTTCTTCTACTTCCGCAATAGTTATTTTACCTGCCATGGCCATGAGCGGGTTAAAATTCCGGGCTGTCTCTTTAAAAATAAGATTGCCATCCGTATCCCCTTTCCAGGCTTTTATAATGGCAAAATCAGCATCAAATGCATGTTCCAGTAAATACTGTTTGCCGTTAAACTCCCTTACTTCTTTTCCCAGCGCCACCTCCGTACCTACCCCCGCCGGAGTAAATATAGCCGGCATGCCATAGCCCGCCGCCATACAACGGGTTGCCAATGTACCCTGGGGTATCAGTTCCACTTCCAGTTCACCACTGAGTAATTGCCTTTCAAACTCTGCATTCTCTCCAACGTAAGAAGATATCATCTTCTTTACCTGCTTTTGTTTTAGCATAAGGCCAATTCCAAAATCATCTACGCCGGCGTTATTGGATATACAAGTCAGGCCTTTTATACCCTTCCGTACCAGCGCAGCAATACAGTTTTCAGGAATACCGCATAAGCCAAATCCTCCTAACATAAGAGTGGCACCATCCGGGATATCATGGATAGCTTCATCAGCGGCAGTGACAACTTTGTTCATGCAAACAATTATTAAGCAGTAAAATTAGGGAACTTGTCTCTACCAGGGCTGGTAAGGATTCAATCGGCCTTTAATGGTTTTTTTACTTTCCGTGCCCGCAAACTATCCCTCCTTGAAAGATCCGGTAAGGGGAGGACCTTGTCTATTTTTGATACTATGATGTCCGCTTTTGCTACTCCAGTGTCAAACACTGGCTTCGTCATGACAGCTGGCTGCACGGTATCCTTAGGGGAAGCACTGATAGAATCCATTACTGCTTTCAGCAAAACAGGATGAGATTTGTAATAAGAAAAACTACGCTGAAACTCTTCCTTGCTTATTTTATGAATAGCAAATACCTGCTGATAATACTGCAGGCTTTCAGTTGTTTTATTTTTGGAACTATCCTTATTCAATACGTAGTCAGCTAAAAACTGGTCAACCCGCATCATATCCCATAAGATGGCCTGCATTTTTTTTTGTGGCAACACATCACGGGGAATTTTATTCTTACTCCTGCACCCTGCCGTAATGATCAATAAAATAAGTATCAGGAGACCGTTTCTCATCGCAGTTCTTTATAGGCAGCTCCATTGGTAATGTCCAGCCTGGTCAGCAGATCCCTGGCCCTTGTCTTGTGGTCTGCGCTGGCTTTGCTGAATACTTTTACCAATTCATTGCTTTTACCCTGGAAGAAGAATTGTATCATCATGGAATTGGGGTTTTCTGTATTGATTGTATTCAAAAAACTCAGGCAATTCAGGATCCCATTGCGGCCGGCGTCCTCGTTCTCATAAAAAAGATCCATCCCGGAACGATAATAAGAAAACAACGCATCATGTAGCAGTGTAAACCGGTTATTGTTCATGTTTTCGGCAAGCCAGTAACGGTTACGAAGTCCTTCAAATGATTTCCAGCCATAGATGTCCTTGTTCTCGGGTGCGTTGTTGACGATGTTCCAGGCCTTTTGAAAAAAAGCATCCCCTCCCCTAAGTGAAAAAGAATCATAATCAAAACCAAGTATCAGGTTTACATAGTAAGCTAATATAGCCGTCAAATTCGCTGCCAGCGGGTCATTGCCCTGTACCCGGTTTTCATTGAACTCAATCGGCTGAAACTCTACGTACCGAAAAGTTACATTATCATCCAGGAAATTAATGATTGGTGAATCATAGGTAGTATTAAAAATCGGGCGGGCAGCCTGTACGGTCAGTTTCCCTTTATAGATATTGTTACCGAGGTCCTGGTCGATGTTCAGGATAAAATTACACTGGATCTTTTCCCCAGGCTGAAAAGGGTCATTGCTCCACCGGCGGTTATTCAAAAAATTAATCAGTGCCGATTGCAGTGTTTGAAATACTTTCTTATCGATCTGGGTACTTACTTTAGCTGTAATAACGGTCAGACGGGCCTGGATCTCCTGGCCCTGCGCCAACACGGCAGTAAAAACAAAAGCAACCGCAACAATTATTTTCTTATGCATAATACAGACGGATTAGTGTATCAACAATGTCTTTAGCAACTCCTGTCTTTGATTTAGTTTCAAAAACATATTCCTGTCCTCCCTTTCCGAATATAGTGATCTTATTCGTGTCGTGACCAAAGCCGGCACCGGGATCATTCAGGGAGTTCAATACGATCAGGTCTGCATTTTTTTGCTGCAGTTTATCCATCGCATGCTGCTTCTCATTATTAGTTTCCAGTGCAAACCCAACCAATACCTGGTCTTTTTTCTTTTTTTCACCGAAGCTTTTCAAAATATCTTTTGTCTTTACCAATTCAATGGTCAGTTTCTCTTCTTTCTTTTTAATTTTCTCACCGGCTGGTAAAACAGGTGTATAATCAGCGACAGCGGCGGCCATAACAACAATATCAGTGTCCGCAAATACATCGTTGGCGGCTTTATACATTTCAGCTGCGGTCCTGACCTTCACTACTGCAATTCCATTGCCTGCCGTATCAACCGCAGATGGTCCCAGGATCAGTGTAACGTCTGCACCACGGTGTTGTAATTCTTTAGCGATAGCAATACCCATTTTCCCGGAAGAATGATTTCCAATAAAACGAACCGGATCAATAGGTTCGTATGTGGGACCGGCTGTTACGATAGCTTTTTTACCTTCCAGTGGACGGGTCAAAAAAAAATTAGTGCTGATAAAGTCGATGATCTGCTCCGGTTCGGCCATCCGGCCTTCACCATACAGGCCACTGGCCAGGTCACCTTTTCCCACAGGAATTATTCTGTTGCCAAAGGATTCTACTTTTTGCAGGTTATCCTTTGTTGCCTGGTGATGCCACATGTCCTCATCCATTGCGGGTGCCAGCACTACAGGGCAGGTGGCAGAAAGATAAGTGGCCAGCAGCAGGTTGTCACACTGCCCATGGGCCATTTTAGCCAGGGTATTGCAACTTAGCGGGGCTATGATCATGACATCGGCCCATCGCCCCAACATGACATGATTGGCCCAGCTCTGCTCATCAAAGAGATCTGAAAGCACCGGATTGCGGCTCAGCGTGGAAAGCGTTAGGGTAGGAACAAAGTCCCTGGCTGAAGGTGTTATTATTACTTTAACCTCTGCCCCCGCTTTTACGAGCAGGCGAACCAGGAGAATGGATTTATACGCAGCAATACTGCCGGTAATACCCACAACTATTTTTTTTCCTTGCAACATCCTTCTCAAAAATACATTTTAAAAGCAAAAGCGGCCCTTTGAAACAAGCCGCTTTACGATAATAGTTTTATAAACTTATGGGTATGATTGCCCCATTATTCTGACAAGACAGAAAAAGCCAGCTTAGCTGAACAATTCATCGTCGCCCTTACGGAAGTAAACTTTGTCTTCCAGGAATTCCTGGGTAGCCAACAGGGCCGGGTTGGGCATTCTTTCATAAGCCCGGGAAATTTCTATCTGTTCTTTATTCTCGTGAATTTCTTCAAGGCTGTCGGTATGGCTCGCAAACTCTTCCAGTTTATTGTGCAACTCTTCCTTCAGAGAAATATTGATCTGGTTAGACCTTTTCCCGATAATGGAGATCGACTCATACAGGTTACCTGTTTTGCCCTTGATTTCATCAAGGTTGCGGGTTTCCACATTATTGGTGATCCCTGCACTAAGCTGCCGTCTTAATTTGCTCATTATTTAAATTTTTAATATTGGTTTGCGATAAATTCAAAAATTCGTCTGCTTCTTTTTTCAATTTACTTTCCGGGAAACGGTCGGTAAACTCGTTGCACTCAGTAATCACCTGCTCATACCGTTCTACTTTTTTATCTTCCACACTCATCTCTGCAAAGCGGTAATACGATTTGATGATCATCAGTTTGTACTCATCCCCCTTTATAGATTCAGGATAATTATTTAATAAAGCAGCAAATGCTACCCCGGCTGCTCTGAATTGCTTCAGGTCGTAATATAATTGAGCACTCTGGTAATCTTTTACTTCCAGCTTACCACGGCAGATATCAATGATATCATTAGCGTCTTTATTCCTTACAGAACCCGGGTGTGTATTGATAAAGGTCTGCATCATACCCATTGCCTTTACGGTATTGGTTTGATCCAGTTCCGGTTTAGGGGATTGCTTATAATAGGAAAAAGCCCGCATATAATCCACTTCTTCTGCCTTCACACTATTCGGGAATATTTCCAGGTAGCTTTTAAACAGATTCTCTGCACTAAGGTAATCAGCCATATTATAAGCGCAATAGGCATACTTATAATAAATGTCTTCGAATTCCTTACCTGTCTTGTAATAAGGCATAATATCCTCATACAATTGCTGAGCCGGGCCGTACTTCTTTTTTACAAAATACTGCTCAGCCATACGGAGTTTGTAGGCGGGGTCGGGGTTCTTCAACAATTTGGTCATACCGCCACCACAACTGCTTAAAATAAGTACTACTATAAGAATCCAGCTACATTTCATAAAAGGTGTGCAAAGTTAACAGATACCGGCAAATTATGCGGAAAAAAGATAGCCGCCCCCCGAAAGGCGTTAAGGTTTCTATAATAAGTCGGGAAAGACCGGAAATCCGAAGACCTTACCCTTTGAAATAAGCCCCACCCAAGTCAATTATTGAGCACTGAAAGTTTGGAATTACCCACCTAAGGGTTTGACTATCAGTAGTGTGTTGTCTTATAAATTTTTTTATAGTTTTCCATTCCTTCATCTCTCCAGACAAAAAAACCCTCCCGAAGATTCGGGAGGGTTATATCAGCAAAAAGTATCAACTCTTAATTCTTACGAAGATTAGGGTGCGGAGGTTCAACAGTGTTCGGTCCATCTTCACCTTCAGCAGCCGGGCGGAGGTCAACTGTGTTGCAATCGCCACCTTCCTGGCCATAGTTGAAGACAAAGCGGTCAGCACTGATACCTTCTTTATCAACCATGTAGTTAATAACCGCATTTACATGATCCCAGCTTAACTGCTGCTCTTTCTTGTTAGAAGAGCAATAGCCAATTACTACTACTTTACAACCCGGATTGTTACGGATCCTTGCAGCAACAGTAGAGAGGGCAGCTTTCGCATCATCATCCAGTTTGTTAGAACCGGCTTTGAAAGCGATGCTTGGTAAAGCACCCATCTTCTCAGCACAGGTTTTTTCAACAATGATTGGACCACCACAACCTTCAATACATGGACATTTACCGATACCATCTGCATCAACAGGCTGGCAGTATGTTGGAGTAATCAGCTCTTTATCCTTACAATCAGGTACACCATCACCGTCCGTATCTTTAGTTACACCATGGCTGTCAACTGGGCAACCGGAAGGAGTTTGTTCCTGGTCGAATTGATCTGTAACTCCGTCGCCATCGCTATCAGGCAGAACTGGTTTTGGCAAACGCATCAACCTTGGATTGCGGATCTCGCTGTATGCATAATCCAGTGGGTTCAGCCACCAAAGCGGCTCAACAGATTTGGCACCAAGGTTAATATTCAAACCAAGACTTAAATAGTTATAAGAATCAAAGTCACGGGTCAACACTGCGTCACCCCATGCCTGCTCCTGCCAGCGTTGGCCATCTAACAGGTCATCTTTAACGAATGTCCACCTGTCTTCCAGTGCCAGGTTCAACCTGTTGCTAAGTTTGAAAGCAATACCCATACCGATTGTAGCAGAAGGTTTGAACGTATCGCCAAACAGTTTTGGACGACGATCTCCCTGGTTTTCAGCAGGAGTTTCAAATGTTTTATCCAAAACATTTTTTCTCATGTTTTTCAGGAAGTCTTTCCTGTCATCATAAGATGACTGGGCAATAGCATTAAAAAGATATTTAGCGCCGTTCCCATCAAGTGCATTAACCTTTGTGTCGTAGATACTACCACCAACACCCGCAAAACCATATACATTATATCCGGTTTTTGCTTTGTGGAAGCGTATGTTATTCAAAGTGATAACACCTTCAAGACTTAAGTCCTGCACTTTTGTTTTGTAATTGTAATATACTTTGTCGAAAGAGTTGGTAGGCAATCCCGTTACAGAAGAAACAATTTGACGGAAACCACCAAGACCGGTTACTTCTTTTGGAGCTGCATACCTTTGAGCCGGATTTACCACATTGGCTCCCCAGGCGGGGTTCTTTGCATAGTTCTGGTTTTCCCGGAAACTATACCCTTTACCTGTTCCATACAAATATTCCAGACGCACGGAGAAGATGTAGCCAAAAGCTTTTCTTACATGCAGTCCGAAACCTGGAGATAAAAATTTAGCGGGAATATCCCCACTCACCTGAAATAAACCACCTTTAATACCAATCTCCCACTGGTTGCGGGGTTTGGAAGGAAAATTATATGTTCCATTTAAAAATTCGGAATGCTGTGGCATTCTTTTAGAAGGAACTAAAGACGAATCTTTTACGTCGTAACTGGCTCCAACTCTTTGCGAGAAACCAGAAGACGCTAGCAGGCAGAATACGCCCACCAGAAATAAATACTTTTTGCTTGCCATAACTAAGGATTAAGATTTGAGAAACAATGTCCAAATAATACGCAAAAATAGAGATTGAGGATTAATTACCAAATTTTTATGTTAATTATTTATCTCTATTGCCTATTATTTTTCAATGACTTAGTCACCAAAAGGCTTCTTTTTGCTGCTTGAGGACACAATTATTTTTTTACGCCGTAAATTGCCGGTCTTATAAATGCAATTACCAACTGACCTAATAAACGATGAGCTGAAAATCTTTGAAGCCCGGTTCAAGGAGTCAATGCGTGGGGAAGTCCCCATTTTAAAACACATTTTACGCTACATTGTAAAGAGAAAAGGGAAACAGCTGAGACCCATGTTTGTGCTGCTTTCCGCCAAGTTATGCGGCGAAATCAATGAGCCAGCCTACCGGGCAGCTTCATTGGTAGAATTGCTTCATACGGCCACATTGGTCCACGATGATGTGGTGGACGACTCGCTGGAAAGAAGGGGCTTTTTTTCCACTTTTGCCCTCTGGAAAGCCAAGGCTAATATCCTGATCGGCGACTACCTGCTGGCAAAAGGCCTGCTTCTCTCCCTGGATCATAATGATTACCGGGTCCTGCACATTCTTTCTGATGCCGTCCGGAAAATGAGTGAGGGAGAATTGCTCCAGATGCAGAAAGCCAGGGGGCTAAACCTGAGCGAAGAGGTTTATTATGAAATTATCCGCAACAAAACGGCCTCCCTCCTGGCGTCGGCCTGTGCGGCGGGTGCCTGGAGCAGCAGCAATGATGAAGAAGTGACGGAACGGATACGCCTCTTCGGAGAAAAGACCGGTATGGCTTTTCAAATAAAAGATGACCTGTTTGATTATGCCAGCGAAAACGTTGGCAAGCCCACCGGGAATGATATCAAAGAAAAAAAACTGACACTACCGCTCATCTATACACTAAATAATACAGACCGGGCAACCCGCCGGAAAATTATTTATATTGTAAAAAATAATAACCGGGACAAACAAAAAGTACAGTGGGTAATCGACCAGGTAAAAGCAGCGGGAGGCATTGACTATGCTAAGGAAAAAATGAATGATTTCAAAAAAGAAGCCATTGAAATACTTCACCACTTCCCTGAAAGCCCTGCCAGGAAAGGATTAGAAGACATGGTCCTTTTTGTAACGGATCGCAAGTACTAAAATATTTTGATCAAAACAGAAGATGGATAAAAGATGGAACATATTATCTGCTGACGAGACGGTCGTTCATTCCCTGCTTCAATCATTGAACGTGCACCCCGTGCTGTGCAAAATTTTTGCCCAACGCGGTTTTGAAACCTTTGAGCAGGTAAAAGATTTTTTTCGTCCGCCATTAACAGGACTGCATAGCCCCTGGCTGATGAAAGACATGGAAAAAGCTGTGGCCAGGATCATCGATGCCATCCATACACATGAAAAGATCCTGGTATTCGGGGATTATGATGTAGATGGCACTACCGCCGTTGCGGCTATGTACCAGTTTCTGAAAAAGATACACCCGGAGCTTGATTTTTACATACCTCACCGGTACCGGGAGGGCTATGGTGTCAGTAAAACCGGGATCGATTTTGCCAAAAAAAATGGATTCACTCTAATCATTTCGCTGGACTGTGGCATCAAATCAACCGAACTTATTGGGTATGCAAAGAGCATTGGAATTGATTTTGTCGTTTGCGACCACCATCTCCCGGATGCTATCCTGCCTCCTGCTGTAGCAATTCTGAATCCTAAACAAAGCGATTGCCAGTACCCGTATAAAGAACTTTGCGGTTGCGGGGTCGGTTTTAAATTAATGACAGCCCTGGCTGAACGACTCAACCTTCCGCCCGAATCCTCCATGGCTTATCTCGATCTGCTCGCTACGGCCATTGCTGCTGATATTGTACCTATGACAGGCGAGAACAGGATACTGGCTTTTTATGGTCTTATAAAAGCCAATAAGGATCCTAATTTCGGGATCAAAGCCCTTGCAAAACTCAGCGGCCTTGTCAATGAACTGCGTATCACCAACCTGGTATTTATGATCGCTCCCCGGGTAAACGCTGCCGGACGAATGGACGATGCCCGGAAAGCGGTACAGATGTTTGTCGCCCAAAGCGAACAAGAAGCCTTGCAGTATGCAGAATTATTACATAGTGATAATACCGACCGGAAGGAAGCCGATAAAACAATAACAGAAGAAGCATTAGCAATGATTGCTGAAAACAAAGACTGGATCAACCGCAAATCAACCGTGGTATTTCAGCCGTACTGGCATAAGGGTGTAGTGGGCATAGTGGCTTCAAGAGTGATCGAGCAATACTACCGACCCACAGTCGTACTTACTCAATCTGGTGAATTTGCAGCGGGTAGTGCCAGAAGTGTTCCGGGCTTTAATTTATACGAAGCCATTCATGCCTGCAAAGAACACTTATTGGGTTATGGCGGACATTTTGCTGCAGCAGGTATGACACTAGAATTGAACCAGGTCAACGCTTTTAGAGAAAAATTTGAGGAAGTCGTTTCAGCCAGTATACCCCCGGAATTATTAATACCAGAAATTGTCATTGATGCTGAAATAACATTGAAAGATATAAAGCAGTCATACTATGATATCATTTCACAGATGGAACCCTTCGGGCCGGAAAATCTACGGCCTGTGTTCATTGTAAAAAACGTATTCGACAACGGCTGGTCGAAGATTGTAAAAGAACAGCATATCCGGTTTTCATTAAAGCAGGATAATATAACTATCCATGGAATTGGCTTTAATATGGCTGATAAATTTCATCTCTTGCAGCAAAAAAAAGCGGTTGATATTGTTTTTACCATTGATGAGAATGAATGGAATGGCGAAAAAAGCCTGCAACTACGCGTAATTGATCTCCGTTTATCCCAATAGATATTTAAAGAAATTATTATTTCATTACCACCACACCGTGTTTTTTTGTCGTTTAGTAGTTTTACGATAACTCATTCTTTATAAGATATCTTTTTTTTACTTAGCTTGCCGCTCATTCCTGAAAACTCCCTCCTTTTAAAGCCACGCGATTCACATTCATTTTTATTGTTCAATTAGCTGATTGCTCAAAAAATTACAGCAACACACAAAACGTTTAACATGAAAAAGCTTCACCCGAGACTATTCATCATTTCTATTGTTTCCTTACTTGTAAGTTTCACTGCAGACGCACAGGTTGTTATCAGCCAGGTCTATGGCGGCGGTGGTAATTCTGGCGCTATTTATAGGAATGACTTTATTGAAATATTTAACCGCGGCGCCGCTTCCGTCAATCTTAACGGTTGGTCAGTACAATATGCATCCTCTACAGGTTCCACCTGGGCAAAGACGAATCTTACAAATGTAACCATAGCGCCTGGTCAATATTATCTGATCCAGCAAGCCGCGGGAACCGGCGGTACAACGAATTTACCGACACCCGATGCGGCAGGAAGCATTGCCATGTCTGCCACCGGTGGAAAAGTAGCACTGGTAAATTCTATTACTCTTCTAACGGGATCTTGTCCCGCAGCCGTTGACTTTGTAGGCTATGGTTCGGCCAACTGTTTTGAGGGCGCAGCTCCTACTCCTGCTCTTACCAATACAACCGCAGCAATACGTGCAGCCAATGGTTGTACAGATAATAATATCAACAGTACCGATTTTTCAACTGGTTCGCCCGCTCCAAGAAATACAGTGAGTTCACTTAACCCTTGTACTACCGGCATTACCATTACAACGCCATCCCCATTACCTGCCGGCATGGTGGGCACTGCCTATTCAGTAACATTTACAGCAAGCGGCGGTACTGGAGTGGGTTATGTTTTTTCACAATCTGGTGGTACTCTTCCCCCGGGTTTAACACTGGCCGGGGCTGTACTTAGTGGAATCCCGACAACAACGGCGGGATCGCCATTCAGCTTCACGATCAGGGTAGTCGATAACGGATCGAATACAGTGACAAAACTTTTCAGCTTAACCATCAATCCACAACCCTGTAATCCTCCAACGCATACCATTGCTGAAATCCAGGGTGCAGGTAATGTGTCTCCATTTGTGGGAAATATTGAATCTACAAGTGGGATAGTTACTGGCCGCAGATCAAATGGATTCTTTATGCAAACTCCTGATGTGGATGTTGATGCTAACCCTGCCACTTCAGAAGGCATTTTTGTATTTACTTCCAGTGCGCCTCCTGCAGCAGCAGCTGTTGGAAATAAGGTTTGCGTTACGGGAACAATCACTGAATTTATTCCCGGCACTGATCCAAACAGTCCATCACAAACAGAAATAACTTCTCCCACAGTTACAATATTAGGTACAGGGAACGCTTTACCGGCTGCTGTTGTATTGACTACAGCCAATACTAATCCGGCTGGTGGCTTATACCAGTTGGAACGTTTTGAAAGCATGAGAGTGCAGGCAAATTCAATGACGGTAGTAGCGCCGACACAAGGAAACGTAGCAGAATCTTCGGCTACTTCTGTAACAAATGGTTTTTTCTATGCTGTAATTACAGGTATTGCCAGACCTTTCCGTGAGGCAGGTGTAGAAGTTCCGGATCCTTTACCTCCAGGTGCTCCAGTTACAGTTACACGTTGGGATGCGAACCCTGAATTGATCGGCATTGGAAGCAACTCCATTGGGAGTGCTGCTATCGATGTAGCTACCGGTGCAATTCTTACTAATGTGGTTGGGCCACTTGATTACCGGAGCCGCGTATATACAATAGATATTGATCCGGCTCTGCCACCTGTCGTTAGTAACAATGGCTTGACATTTACAGCCGTTCCGGTACAAACTACTGACGAACTCACCGTTGGTTCATTTAACGTGGAAAGATTTTTTGACACGGTTAATGATCCCGGCATCAGCGATCCAGTATTGACAACTACCGCTTATAACAATCGACTGAATAAAGTATCATTGGCAATCCGTAATGTGCTTCGTTCCCCGGATATTATTGGCATGGTAGAAGTAGAAAATTTGACTGTATTGCAGAGTATTGCTACAAAAGTAAATAATGATATTGTTGCCGGTGGTGGCGCTAATCCAAATTATCAGGCATATTTAGTAGAAGGAAATGATATTGGAGGAATTGATGTGGGATTCCTTGTCAAACCCGCAAGAGTAAATGTCAGCAGTGTGATTCAGTATGGGGCAGCGGCTACTTACACAGATCCAACCAATAGTTTACCTGCTCTATTAAATGACAGACCCCCGCTGGTATTAAATGGAACATTTACCAAACCCGGCTGTACTACGCCTAATGCTGTAACTGTAATTGTTAATCATCTTCGCTCTCTTAACGGGGTCGATGATGTTGGTTCAAATGGTGTAAGAGTAAGAGCTAAGCGGAAAGCCCAGGCTGAATATCTCGCAAATCTTATTCAGGGATTTCAAACCACTGATCCCGCAGCTAATATTATTTCTGTCGGCGATTTCAATGCTTTCGAATTCAGCGACGGCTATGTCGATTTGATCGGAACTATTACTGGTGTACCTACACCTGCACCGCTGGTTGTTTCCGCATCGACCGACCTGGTAAATCCCGACCTGGTTGATTTGGTGAACAACTACCCCGCTCCACAGCGGTATTCGTATAGTTTTTCGGGCAGTGCTCAGGTACTTGACCATGTACTTGTCAACTCTAATTTGTCGACTAAAATAAGCCGGTTCAGTATCGCCAGGCTGGATGCGGATTTTCCTGAAGTTTACAGAAGTGATCCGAATCGTCCCGAACGCATATCAGACCATGACGCTCCTGTTGCCTACATTCTTTTCACAGATGAAGTAGATCCTGTAGCCTCTTGTAAACCTTTTACAGTGACCTTATCTAACGGATCCGCAACGATTGCAGGAGCGGATGTGAACAATGGAAGTACAGATGATTGCGGCCCGGTAACATTATCGGTTTCTCCTTCTGCGTTCAATTGTTCAAATATTGGAAATAACAATGTTACACTGACTGTAACAGATGGTGCAGGTAATACTTCCACCTGTGTAGCAGTTGTTACGGTTGTAGGCGTTGTTCCTTCCTGTACAATCACTGCGATCCCCGCAAATGCTGTTTATACAGGCGGGGTTCCGACAACTATTTATTTAGGTTACGGACCGCAAAGTGTAACGTTAAATGTTAGTCCTTCAGGCGGAGCGCCCTTTACTTATTCATGGACTGGCAGTAACCTAAGTTGTCTTACCTGTGCAGCACCTGTATTTACACCTGTAACAGAAGGTGTTTATCAATTTACTGTAACGGTAACGAATACTTATGGTTGTACTACCACCTGCAGCATTACTATCTGTGTATTGGATATCAGGGTACCCGGAACGAATGGCAAGAAAGTTTATTTATCTCATGCCCCTCCCGGCAATCCTGCAAACTGCCAGACTCTTTCCGTGAATACAAATGCTGTTAATGCGCATTTGGTCAATCATCCGGGTGATCGCCTGGGTAAATGTGGTCAGGACCCCTGCGGCAATCAACAGCAGATGATCACTATTAATGGTAAACAAGCCAACGAGGAAGAAATTTCCTTGCAAGTGTCGGCCCTCCCCAATCCAAGCAGTTCAGAATTTACTTTGAGTATCGGTACCAAGAGTTTTGAACCGGTCACTATACGAATTCTGGATGTTCACGGAGGGGAAGTCAGCAAGCAGATAAATCTCTCTGCGGGTTCCAGTACCATTAAGGTAGGCAGTAATTTAAAGACTGGTTTTTACTTCGCGGAAATTAACCAGGGGACAGAAAGAAAAGTGGTGAAATTGGTAAAACTATAATTCAGTATACGCATTATGAAAAAGCGTCTGTTTAAACAGGCGCTTTTTCTTTTTTAAACTATTATTTTGACGGTATTCTATTTTAATCTAAATTCAGAAACCTTCACAACCCTTTTAAAGCCACTTAATCCCATCCCCTATTTTCTCGTCAATAACCAATAGCCCTATTTTATTTTTAATTTGAAATTTAATCTTTGTGATTACACTCTCTTAAGTATAAACAGTTGTATTCAATTTTTAGCTTTTAAAAAACTGACATGAAATATTTAACACACCCAAGCAGTTTGAGTATCATAAATAAATTAAAAATCAGGGAAAGCCTATTAAAAAAGCTATTCTTTTTAATATTTTCAGCAGGGATATTCTTACCTGTTTCTGCCCAGACAGTAAGAAGCGCCACCGGAGCAACTCTAGCATCAATAGTACCAACCAGAGACCTGTTCCGCACAGATCTTGGTGGATCATTAAATTCAAACATGGCAGGTTCGTTTGGCACAGGCCGCCGCGAAATAAACTGGGATGGTGTGCCGGATGCTTTTGCAGCGCCCAACAATTTGCCGGCTAATTTTTTCAATGTAAATTCACCTCGCGGAGTCGTATTTTCTACGCCGGGAACAGGCTTCCAGGTAAGTGCTAATGTTGGTAACCCAACCTCTACCCCGATCGAATTTGGTAATATAAATGCCACGTATACAGGCTTGTTTGCACCTTTCTCAGCCCAGCGATTATTTACTGCCTTAGGCAGCACTATTACCGATGTAAATTTTTTCTTTCCGGGTTCAAATACACCGGCTATTGTTACTGGTTTTGGCGCTGTGTTCAGCGATGTGGACCTGGCCACCACTACCAGCATTCAGCTATTCGATCAAAACAATGTATCACTCGGTACCTTCTTTGTTCCAGCTTTTTCGGGTAACGAAACATTTTCATTTCTTGGGATAAGTTACTCCTCAGCGATCATATCACATGTCCGCATCACCTCAGGCAATACTGTTCCCGGTGCAAATGAAACCGTCGCAAATGATGTTGTGGCAATGGATGATTTTATTTATGGTGAACCAGTGGGAGCGCAGGCAATAATAAGGAGTATAAGCGGGGCAACCGCAGCAGCAATAACGGCAACAAGAGATCAATATAGAAGTGATCTTGGAGGTGGCACAATAGCCGGAGCCAACGGAAGTTTTGGAGGGTTGCGCCGCGAAATAAACTGGGATGGTGTGCCGGATGCTTTAGCGGCACCCAACAATTTGCCGGGTAATTTTTTCAATGTCAATTCACCCCGCGGAGTTATATTATCCACACCGGGAACGGGCTTACAGGTAAGTGCTAACGTTGGTAACCCAACTTCTACACCGATCGAATTTGGTAATATTAATGCCACGTATACAGGCTTGTTTGCACCTTTCTCAGCCCAGCGATTATTTACTGCATTAGGAAGCACTATTACCGATGTAACATTTTTCGTTCCCGGCACCATCACACCGGCATTCACCAAAGGCTTCGGTTCAATATTTAGTGACGTTGACCTTGCGGGAGTGAGCAGTATAGAATACTTTGATATAAATAATATTTCTATTGGCACTTATAATGTTCCCAACATAAGTGGCGACAAAACTGAATCCTTTCTTGGTTTAAGTTATCCCACAACAGTAATATCCCGGGTAAGGTTAATATCGGGCAATACTGCATTAGGCGGAGCTATTAATGAAACAGCTTCGGTAGACCCCGTGGTAATGGATGATTTTATTTATGGTGAACCTGGCTCTTTGGTGGCTACTTGTACGCCAACTGCACCACAAACCTTTTCAAACACAACACCTGTTGTCATTCCCACTACGGTATCTGTGGTAACTTCCACCATTGTGGTATCTGGTGCACCCACATTTTTATATGATGTGAATGTGCTCACCAATATAGTGCATACATTCAATTCAGATCTTGACATAACCGTCACATCTCCTGCCGGTACGGTTGTAACATTAACCACTGATAATGGCAGTTCATTTGATAATGTATTCAATGGCACTACCTGGGATGATGATGCAAACCCGGCAGGACAGGTACCCTATACCAGCAATAACGGTGTGGTTACTGACCAAGTTTATGCTAATCTGGTTACCGCTACACCACTTGTGCCAGAAGAAAACCTCGGTGCGTTTATAGGTGAAAACCCAAATGGGACATGGACCATAACGGTGAGCGACGATGCAGGTGGCGATGGAGGTACAATTGACTGGTCACTTATAATCCAGGGCTTCTCGTCGGCTCCAACTACTACCCTTACACCATTTACCAACAATACTCCGGTTACCATACCTACAACTATATCTGTCGTGACTTCCACTCTAAACGTATCAGGAGCAGGAACTCAATTACTGAAACTGACGTTGAATACTTCTCTTACGCATACTTTTAATGCTGACCTGGATATAACACTTACTTCTCCTGCAGGAACAGTCGTTACTTTAACTACGGATAATGGTAGTTCCTTTGACGATGTTTTCAATGGTACGCTATGGGACGATGATGCCAACCCGGCGGGACAAGTTCCCTACACGTCGAATCAGGGTGTGATCACAGATCACGTTTTCACAAACCTTGTTGTGGCAACACCGATGTCGCCAGAAGAAGCGCTTTCAGCATTTGTTGGAGAGGATCCAAATGGAACCTGGACGATCACAATCAGTGATGATGCCGCCGGTGATGGTGGTACCTTGAGTACATGGACACTGAACCTGACTACAATGACCTGTTCACCTCCACCTTGCATCATTACCTGCCCTGCGAATATTATCGTCTCAAACGATGTGAATCAATGTGGCGCCATTGTGAATTATCCTGCGCCAACAACCACAGGATCCTGTGGCACTGTTACAGCGTCTCCGGCATCGGGTTCATTCTTCACGGTAGGCACAACAACGGTGACGGTAACTTCCACTTCAGGGCCAGGTTGTACATTTACAGTTACAGTAAATGATACACAAAACCCGGCAATCACCTGCCCTGCCCCTGCAACAGTTAGTTGCGCCAGTGCAGTGCCGGCTATAAACACAGCATCAGTAACGGCTACTGATAATTGTCCGGGTGTAGCAGTAACTCATATCGGTGATGTAATAAGTGCTCAGACTTGTGCAAACAGATATACCATCACCAGGACTTACAGGGCTACAGATGCCTCCGGTAATATTGCTGTGTGTACACAAACCATTACCGTAAATGATCAAACACCGCCGGTGCTTACCTGTCCTGCACCTACAACAGTTAGCTGTGCCAGTGCAGTGCCTGCACCTAATATCGCATCTGTAACAGGAGTAAGCGATAACTGTGGTGGTGTGGTAACAATAACTCATGTCGGTGATGTTATCAGTGCTCAGACTTGTGCAAACAGATATACCATCACCAGAACTTATCGTGCAACTGATGTGTGCGGCAATTTTGCTCAGTGTACGCAAATCATCACGGTGAATGACCAGACAGCTCCGGTTATCACTTGCCCGGGCAATATCACTGTTACTACGCCTATCGGTTCCTGTACCGCTGTAGTTAACTTTACTGTTACTGCTACCGACAACTGTGGGGGTGCTGTAACTATTGTCAATTCTCCTGCTTCCGGTACCGTGTTCTCAATCGGCACAACAACGGTAAATTCGACTGCGACTGATGCCTGTGGTAACAGTTCCACTTGTACTTTCACAGTGACAGTATTGGACGGTCAGTTGCCGGTAATAACTCAGCAGCCCGTTAACAGAACAGTGTGTGCAGGCAATACTGCAACGTTCACCCTTGTATCCACCAACACTCTTGGATATCAGTGGCAGCAATTTAACGGATCTG
>Ga0163149_10002370_pt1 | contig 22791 bp, 25 predicted proteins | sample OliLakLV19MP5G1_FD_148604 | JGI IMG/M metagenome (GOLD analysis project Ga0163149, IMG submission 148604) | Freshwater microbial mat bacterial communities from Lake Vanda, McMurdo Dry Valleys, Antarctica - Oligotrophic Lake LV.19.MP5.G1 | ecosystem: Environmental > Aquatic > Freshwater > Lake >...
TTCTAGCGTTGACAGGTCGCGCTTGTTCGTTTTGGCGGCGGGTTTCTCATTGGGCCGAAACGCAAAGAGTGTCTCGACAACCTTATCCAGTGCAGCGGGCGCACCGCTCATAGAGCCAGTCGCAACGTGTTCATGGATAGCGGCCCGGAGCGTGTCGGCTTCCGTATTGAGGACTGGCTTCGCCTTGGTCCGCCCGCCGCGCTCACGCATACCAAGTACGGCTGTTTTGCCGACAGTGCCGCGTCCGGCCTTGAGCTTCTTGCCGCCGTGTTTGTTCTTCTCTTTGCCACCGATATAGGTTTCGTCAATCGCCACAATGCCGCGAAGCACCGTGGGATCGTTGCCGCAAGCCTCGCGGAGACGGCCAAGCATGAACCAAGCCGAGGACTGGGCAATGCCAAGCTCCTTGCTCAGTTGCAGGCTGGAAATGCCCTTGCGGGCGGTCATCAGCAGGTAGATGCCTAAAATCCACTTATCGAGCTGGATGTGGCTGCGACCGAAAATCGAGCCTGTACGGACCGTAAAATCGACCTTACACGGGTTGCAGCGGTAATAGCCGTTCTTGCGCGTTCCGATCCTCTTAGCCTCGCCACAGCCGGAACAAACCGGGCCGTTGGGCCAACGGCGGGCCTCCATGTACTTCCGGGCCGTCTCCTCGTTCGGAAACATCTGGGAAAGCTGGTAGAGGCTGATTGTGGAACGGCTCATTTCCGGCACCCTTCAAACGGTATCGGATTAGTACCCTAAATCGTTTAGGGAGTCAACGCTATAAGTCCCTTAGTTTTCCCGTTCGGCCAATTAATTGTGCCAGCGGGGATTGTAGAAAGCTCTGCGGACCTGTCCACACAAACGGTCCCAATCGATCCCATTCGACGTTCTTAGACTGATTCGCCCACTCAAACTCCAACTGCCCATCGAACTCCCAATCGAAGTCCCTGCGGATGGAATTCACCATACTCAAGTGCACAGCCTCGTATCCAGACCATATCACGTAGTGCTTTTTCCCCGTGGGGTGAGGCCGTTCCTGCATGATCAATCCCCGCGCATATTGGGTGCGGTTCATGAATCCCACGAACTCCGCCCCACTGGGATCGGTTAAAATTGTAACTTCCTTCGGGGACGCCCGATCCCGGACCATTACGGCTTCGCGTTTCTCATTCAGAACATCTAGGAGTTTCATGAATGTATTTATGACGCGAGACCTGACTCAGTCATCCAGAGGGCGCTTTTTGACGTTGACGTTGCCGTGGATTTCATTTCGAAAAACCCATCGAGATGGAACCTATTAGGTGAAAGTCAATATATTTAAATTTACGAAGTGAAACCGATCCTCTTTGGAATCGAGTTTCACGAATTTGGTTCCGATCCCCGGTATTGATCCGATGCGCGGTGGGCCACCCCAATGAACCATGAATCCGATGATCCACCCATGTGGCGAAAATAACCATTACAGTGGATAACAAACCAAATAGAACAGTGATCAATTCCATGAACACAAAAGTATCCAGGGGATTTGATAAATCAAGTCATATATTCGTTCGCTCCTCCCGGATATCGAACAATCTCCCACGTTCCATTTGTTCAGAATGCGAAATCGATGACTCCACTCTGACCGACCCGCGCGATCCGAGGGTTGGTGGGATTATGTTCAATGCAAATCCGCTGCAATTCCGGGTACTCCGTTTTGTGTAATCCACTTCAAAGGCGGCCCGTTATTCAAAAACCTATTGATAAATAGTCCGAACATTGATAAATAGTCCGAACGACGATTCTCGGGGTATGGGAAAGTCTGGTAATCCGCTCGTTTTGGAAACGAGAGACCGTTGGTTCAAATCCAATTACCCCGACCAAACAAATATTCGCGCAAAAGAAAATGGCGGGAGATGCACGGATTTGAACCTGCGACCTTTCGGGTTGGAACCGAATGCTCTACCAGACTGAGCTAAACTCCCAATATCTAGTATTGCTGGAATAGCCAGTGAGTTCATACAAACGACGCATTCCGGTCCAACCAATCATGAATCCCCTTTGTCCATACCGCATCGTTCAGGGCATGATGAGGCGGGGTCGTCTGAGCAGGAAACGCGATATCCGGAATTCCTAGCATTATCTGATACTGATGAACATCCATGACGTTCATCGGCCATCCCCGGGGCACGTCGATCATCCTCCCGTATAGTTGACTCAGAACGACCCAATCGTACGCGCCATACCATGCCCAGAATTCTGGTTGATCGCGACAAAACTCACGAACCTCGGTGGCGATCTTGGATCGTTCTTTCCATGCACCGGCTTCGAGATGCGGAAACACGTTCTTTTTCACCCACGGACACGCGAGGTCCAACGGTGCGGTCTTGTCCTGTGCGTAGTAGGTTCGACCATCCGCTGCGATGATTCCCACCGACAACATATGCACGACCGAGCCGGTCTCGATGAATTCCGTATCGAACCAGTAACGCATTTTTATCCCCTTAGAATCTGGACCGATTGCAACTGACCAGTCTGAAACGACTGGGTCGCGCCCGTCTCATGTTCGACCAGCCATTTTCCATTCTCGTAGCCGATGATCTTCCCCACCCCGAGTGGGGTCCGGACGGTCTGCCCCTCGACGAATACACCCGGCGCGGAATCCTTTAGATGGTCTTTCTCGACTAACATTTCGTTATCCTCTTGTATTTTCTTCATGGCTAACCCGTATGGTACCTCGATTGTCTCGATGCTTTCGTCAACTCGTTTCGGGTCACACATGGGACACGTTTCATGGCTCCCATATGCAACTTCACCAAACTCTGTGATTTCGAACTCAATCATCGATATTTATGGTTTGGATCAGGTATTTCTTCTAGGCCGCGAATTTCTTTGGGATAGTTCATGTCCCAACAGAACACATGACCGTTTGGAATGTAATCCTGATACCCATCGATGTGGAATCGGGTGAATCCGAATTTCTTCGATAGCTGAGTGAACAGTAAATCCATCGTGTAATAATGGGAAACGATCCCGAGCGTCTGGGCCTCACTGTGACTGTTCAAAAATGGATTCACCACCCGGGAGACGAATTGACCCACCGCGTTGGCGTGATCCGAGGGTGAGGCCCACGTATGGTTTTCGTTCAAGTCCATATGAAGATTGTAACGGGTCTGGGGAAACTCGGTCTTCCAGCACCCGATCTCGGATGAGATCAAACTCAACGTGTGTCGGGCACGAACCATCTTCGAGCAATGCCACTCGTCGATCTGCACCTTGTTCTTGAGCAAGGTCTTCCCGGCGGCTCTTGCCTGCTGTTGACCCAAATTGGTGAGAAAGTTCATCTCTTCATGATTGTATGCGTATTCCCACGCGTTCCCCATGGATTCGCCGTGTCTGATCATGTAGATTTTCTTACTCATCCCTGACCATACCTCGTAGCCCCGGTAATGTCAACCTCGGTGGTCACGAACGGCTGCGCCTGTCCGGGCGAATCGAATACCTCTCGGCGCAAATCCAATTCGGTCACGGTCGCGTCCGGGAGAATGGGTTCCGCCAAAGAGGACACGGCATCGTACAAGAACAACGTGATTTTTTCCTGAACCGAACGAAGTTTGTTCCAGCGGGGTCCCTCGTAGGAACGGTCGATCATTTGGATTCCCGCATCATTGGATTCCACATCGTAAACGGCTTCGAGATTACCCGCCTCGTTGATTTTCGCGGTGATCACCACTCGCAACAGGGGTTCTTGACCAGCCGCGTCAATCGCATCCGATTTGGCCTTCTCCGCTTCCTCGATTCGGGCGGCCTCCTCTTCTTGCTTCTTGGCATCCCGGGCGCGTTGACGCGTTGCTTCATCGCGTTCCAACTTGAGCGCGGCGGATACGGCTTCGGCGACCACTTCCTCTACGGAGGGTTTCTTCTTGAACCAGTTCATTACGGCTCCTCGATCTTCCCCGTGAGGGTAATCGTATATACGGCGTGAAGAGACTCGGATTTGATCGAGAGCGCGTGATCGGAGAGTTTCGCAATCCCCCCATCGGGACCCATCACCTTCATGGTGGACCGAAACGTAGCGGCGGAAAGGATCAACCGGTAGGGGGACTTGTCTCCCATGATTTTCCGGGAAATGACCGTTTCCGTCTTGGGATCGGATTTCACGGCGGCGATTTCTCCAAATCGAACCTTGATCTCGTCATTCTCCAAACAGAGAAGAATCAGGTCATCCTTGGAGGCGGATTCCGAGGAGAGATGAACCTTGTGGGCCTCGTCGAATGCCTCGACCGACTCCGCATCGATGTGGAACTCGGTGGGCCATTTATTGATCTTCACCCGGTTCACCTTGGTCCCGGCCTTGGCACGGAAGGGGTCCTTGGTGACGTATTGAGCCCGTGTACGCCCGGTGACGAACGTGAACGACCCCACAATGAGGGTCTTTTGATCCGATGCCATACGGGTCTCTATTTCGATCCTAGCCCCCGCCTTTAGCTTGCGATCTCCCATCACGGTCAGCGCCGTACTCAGATGGTTCAACTTGTGCAAGCATCCTCCCACGGTGATTTCCGGGATATTCGCCTTTGAGGTGGAATCGATCAGAAGATTCCCATAGGGGTCCTGACCCACGGTGGCAACCTTCCCCTCCACGGGCTTGAACAGAATCGTTTCAACCCGTCCGCCGAACTGCAACGCCAGTCGGGAGATGTCGCACAAATAGCCATACAGGGCCTCGGTCATGAAAAGAAATCCTCTTTCTCGAACACCACTTCGGCGTGGTTATCCTCGGCGGTAAAGTCCCATTCGAGAATCACCCCAAGCGTGTTATAGAGCTTTTTATCGAACATCTTCTCTTCCATCGCCTTGTTATCGAAGGGCAACGCACGGAACCAATCAGGGATGTAGGTTTCTCCCGACCGAATAGCAACGGTTTTGAACCCATACTCGTTCTTTTTGAGACTGATGATCTCGATCTTGTCCCCATCCCGGAACTGATCCCATCGGGTTTCCTCGTTCAACTTGATCAACGCATTCGTGTTCATCGCGGCCATCAGGGAGAAATGCACGAGGGGCTTCTTCGCCATGGTGAGCCCTCGCTCCAACGCGGATTCGTATGTGGCGAGTTCCCGGGTCTTTCCGGTGAGATTCTTGATCCTCTGTGGTGATCCCCGATTCCACAACTCACTCTTCCGGTACACCGTCTTTCGATATTCCTGAACGAACGCGTACATCTCCGGATACTGTGCGTTCTCCTTCAACACCTTTTCCATGCAGGTTTCGATGAATTTCTGGAGCACCTTGGGCGTATCGGATCGCCGCGTCTCCATCCCCATGATCTTGATCTCATCCTTGGGCTTCCCCTCGGAATTAATCACCCACAACGCGTATCTCTTTTTCCCCTCCTTGAACAACCCTCGGGGGGCTACGACATCGCGCACGGCTTCAATCGCCTTAGACCGGTGATCGTCCACGAGGAAGTTAGATCGGACGAAATCATAAAACGAGGAATTGATCTGATCCCCCATCTCATCCGAGAGTTTGATTATTTTCTTCGAAAACGTTGCGAAATTGCTCGCGTCGAATTTGTTCTTTTTAATGTACCAATCGAGGCTCGCGTATACAGAGTCGGTGTTGTGGACGAGTATATTATTGGCAAAGAACGTGTGGGTATCCTCCATTTCGATATCATAGACGTAGTCGTTGAACGGAATCTCCTCAACCATGGAGACCTTAATCAGTTCAAAATCATGTTCTTCCGTATTAACGCGAATGCATTTATTGCGATCCATAATACGCTTCTGATTGCGCTCCAATAGAAACCCAACGCGATCACGAAATTCTTCGGTCGAACGAACGACCAAATGGCGGCTGAACGTGTTCGAACATACGCCTTCATAGAAATTCGGTTTGGTCTCGGTGAAGTACGTAGAAGCAATCCCGCATTGGAATAGGAGATTCTTGACCCGAATCAAATTTTCTTCAACGACAGAGGTCAGTCGGATAACCCCCCGTGCAACCGTGCCGTCCGCACTGAAATATCCCCGCAGGAAAGCCGCGATGTTTTCCGGTGTTTCACCAAACAGCCATTGAGGGACTTCCTTTGTTCCATTCCGGTATAGGGCGTCTCGAACCAAATGATAAATCTTCGTCCCACAAAGAGTTACATCATGACCGTTACGGCGGACCGCATACGAGGTGATCAATCCCTGTTCGACAAGAGGGTCGAACAATTTACGAGATATCTCGGTGATGTCTTGTGCCCCCACGGACACCCGAATCCCCCCATTCGTCTTTTTTTCCGCATGTCCATCGCCCACCACGTTCCCGAGCAGTTCATAGACTTCCTTCGAATATCCCCGCGAGGACGTGACTTCGTATGGGACGGTTTTGAGATGGATCAACGAATTTACGCGATCTCCCAATTCCTCTGGCTTGACCTTGATCATGAACGATTCGTCAGCCCGACGATTGTTCGTGTTCACATATCCCATGAGGGAATGATCTTCTGTCACGTCAATGTAGGTGGAGTTGTTCGACCACACCCGGAATACCTTTTTCCCGGACTTGTGACGCATAATGTACTTGATCGGACGATATACGGACTTTCTCAAGATTGGATCGTAGGTGAGAACTTTAGTATCCGGAAAATCGTATTCCTTTTCCCCGTGGGTGTCGCGTACGGTCGAGAACAGGCTTTCGATGGGAACCCGCTTGCCGCCTTCAATCACGACCTCGGAATTCCCCACGACGGAATCCCCGTAGATGATTGCATTGCGGTCGAACTCGTAATTTTCTGTGATCACCTCGGCGGTTTTCTTGATCATGTGCTTTGTAACGACTCGCCCGCTCAGCGTGACCGACTTACCCAATCGGACATCGTTGAACCGGAAGAACCTATTCAGTAGAGCACCATAAGTTGAATTCAAGAAAGTTTTCTGAACCGTTTGAATCGTGTTCCACTTGACAACCGACTTGTTCAACTCGTGAATTTCACTTGGAACCAAATCCTCTGTCTTCGTTTCCTTCATAAGGAGGCCGAGTTTCTTCTCGAACTCGCTCGCCTTCTTCTTCGACTTGATTCGCTCGTGGAACCAATCATCGATACATTCCGCAACGATGCCCTTGCGGTTCATATCGAACACGGTGGCGTTGGCGGAAATTCCGTAGTTATTAACGATGAGCCATTGTTTCCACTCCGGGCCGGTGCGTTCCTCGATATGGCCCGCCGCGTACTGGAACGAGTATGTCTTGGAACTCCCATCGATGATCTCGTGATATTCGAGAACCCCGGTGACCTGAGCCCAAGCCGAAGTGGAAAGATCGGGATCGTCTTTCATGAAATCTTTGATCAGTTTATCCGTCGCTGGGGTTAGGAACTGTCCAACCAGAGTTTCGGGACTGATGTTGAGCATACGGATGATGCTCGGGTAGAGTGATGCAATGTCGAACGATACGATCCACTCGTGCATTCCGGCTTGGGGATCAACTACGAACGCGCCGGGAATCTTATCCCCCTCGTCATTCCGGGGCTTATCGAAACTGATTCGTCCCTGTTTATGCAAACGACGAAGAATCGCCTGTTCGATGATGACCACCGATCCGAGGACGTTATCCAAGGTGACACCCGCCATGTGGGCCATGGTGTTGGCCTGATCCATGATGGTGAGTTTCTCTTCGATGGCCCCGAGGCCCATCGTGTCCTGTCTGTTGTACGCGAGGAATCGGCGAAAGTTGTGTTCGCGAAGATCATCCAGCGTGCCGTCGTAGGCGACCTTCGACTGTTGAACCACCGTGTTGAGCACGTAATCCAACGCGTAAGAATGAAGTTCGCCCAAGGTGGCCTTGGTGAATTTCTGGAACAACAGCATGTAATCCAAATGGACCCTACCGTGGAGCCGGTAGGTCTGGACCATCTTTCCGTATTGGTCCTTGATCCTCAACGTGGGTAGCGTGGGGAACAGGTTGAACCGTTCCAAATGAACTTGAGCCTCGTCCGACACCTTCATGGGATTGACGTTATCCCCGGTCTCTCGGGCGATTCTCAACGGGTCTTCTTCTCCGAACAGAACCCGGATTCGGTTGATCAGGTAGGGAAGATCATAGAACTCGGAATTCCACCCGGATAGAACATCTGAGGACTGAATGAGATCGAGGAACGTCTGGAGAAGTTCCCGTTCACTCGTACAGAGATAGTATCCCTCTTCCTCGCTCAGTGCGCCGAATCCATCCTCGTTCGAGGCATCGTCCAAGAGGGATCGGGTTTCCTCCATGGTCATTCCCGGAGGACACGTGGCAATCGTGTAGGCTAGTTTTTCCCACACATTATACAGGGTGATCGCGGTGACCTCACCCAGTGCGTTGTCCGGACGCGATCCATCGTATCCCATGCCCTCGACTTGGGCGACCTCGATATCGATGAACGAAACGTGCATCGGCGGAATCTCGTCATCATTGGGATACTTCTCTTCCAAATAACGATGAACGGGGTTCACATCGGTTTCGTAACACTGGATATGATCAGAGCGGCGTTTCTGAATCGCCGTCTTCATATCGAAGTATTTGGTGTGGAACGAGCGTTTCAGTTTGACATTGTCGTCGTGGATGGCCCGGTACGATCCCGATGCGTCTTCATAGTAAAACACATACGGGGGGTTCGTCTGCTTTACTGAGCGAACCCCCTCCGCGTTACGTTCCGATATCCATAGCTTCTTATCGATGACGTGAGCGTCAAGATACATTTAGAATGCTTTTCCGCCTGCGAGTTTACGGGCTTCGATGGAATGATCAGCACGATTCGCGTTGTACACCATCTTTTCCTCGTACGCGCCCATCAAATCGTATCCGAATTTCTCGCAATACGCGAAACATCCAGACACGATTACCGAGAGAAGATAGGACGTATTGGCAGCATCGTAATCGGACACCTTATTGATAAAATCGGACAAACGAACCACCGCCCCGACCAATTGGAGAAGACTTTCTCCCCGATTCTCATACATACGAATCGGAAAGGTATCCCACGTGAGAGGAATTCCACAACCCGCCGAGAAGTCGAGGCAACGGATCAACACATCCGCGATCTCGACTTCGGCCATGGGACGATTCGGAAGTTTATCGTCGGGATGCTTATGATCGGGACGACTCTTCCTCTCACCCTCTAGGGCTTCCGCCACCTCGGACACCACGAGCATGAGGAGTTCATTCTTATTTCGATTCAGACGTTCCCCGGTTTCAAGGTCCGTCCACCACTTCGCATTGGCTTGATGGACCCGCTGAGCCATCAGGTTCAAGTCTGGTCGTGACACCAGTGTAGTGAGGGTCATTTTCTATTCCGTTCTAATTGTTCAGAAGAAGGAACTACGTCCTATTGTCTCGACGTAGTTCCCCTTCAAAATCACATGCCCAGCGCGTGTTTATATACGTCCAGCAGGGCTTCCTGTTCGGCGCGATCAGCCGCATCCATACCACGCAGACGGATGACCTGTTTGATCGATCCCACATCATACCCGACACCCTTGGCCTCGGAATAGGTGTCCTTGATATCAGCGCCAATGGCCTTCTTTTCCTCTTCGAGCTTCTCGATACGTTCGACGAAACTCTTGAGACGATCCGCACTGATCGGTCCGCCCTTGTTGTTCTTCTTGCTCTCTTCACTCATGTTCTTCTCCTGTGAGTCTCATAATTGCGTAATCGGGTATTCCACCAAGGGAAGCCTTGGCCCAGACCAGTTCAATCTTTCGACCAACCCATGCTTCTCTCTGATCGTATATTTTTTTTCTCTGGTTGAAAGTCAATAGAGATGTTCCTTGAACCACTTTTAATTCAACATCCCGATAGTTCACCATCATGTGGGACATTCCCCGGTCGTCGGTTCCGTGGACGGAACTGACCTTTCCCGTGGAGTGATGCTGAAACAACCAGCTATCTGGGGTCTCGAATCTCTTAGATTCGGCATCGCGAATTACCAAATCACCATACCCCTGTTCAAAGAACACCCGGGTCACGTCATCAAAGTTCTTAGGAGTTCCCAATCGGACATCATCCAACAGGTCGGTGTCCTCATTGACAAGAACCTCGACCAGCTTGCGACGCTGATAATACGGCATTGGGATTCCGATCACGAGGGCATCCCAGAGGAATATATCTTTAATCGTCAATATAGGATAGATCCTATCCGTCGTCCATTTAAGAGATACTTCCACCGCGTATACCTGATCGGTATCCCGAAGGCTTTCCAGACACGGGGGGAGTATTAATTCTTGGTTCACGTCCCTCATCTCTCGGACCAACCGAGCTTCACCCTTACCGATTCGTATGATGTCGCTACGCTCCGTAGAAGGATACACGTAATAATTTTCTGGAAGGGTCTTTCGCGTGTACGAGGGACTGAATGGTTTTGGGACGGTAATCTTCATCCACCAATGACTAAAACTCAGGAACATACTATCCAGAGGGTCCGTTGGATACAGAAGTCTTTGTTCCAAAACTGGCTTGAAAAATTCCGTCCATTCCGTCTTGGCGCACGTCGCGGAGAATTTCCCCATCAACTGACCAAATTCAGAGAGTCTGATTTTCTGATCCAAGTAGGATCGGAGAATTTTCCCGAACACCCCGGGCTTGGCCGCGTACCCTCCCGGTTTGAACTTGGGAGGATCGGTAAATGCGAGGCGGTCGGGGAGTTTTGTCTCGAATGGATTGGCAAATCTCAACGCCAAATTCAATTCCCGACCCAATTCTTCCTGCTCGGGGCGCGCGTCGGGAGAGAAAAACATTTCCGCGATGTTCATACCGTCTAGATAGAAGAAACCCAGAAGGATTTCAATAACTATTTGGGATGCTGATCGTGCTTCGCCAATTCAACGAGTTCCTGATATGCGAGCATCTTTTTCTGATCCAACGGGAATTCCGTCAGATCGACCCGAGCGGTCTTAATCAACGCGATGATATCCGCGCGGTCCTGCATGGACAGCCGTCCCAGTTTCGCCGCCACAAGCCCGCTCGGAGAGGCAATGTGGATACCCTCGTGAGGAATCGCGGTCAGGATGATATGCTTGGCAAGATCGACCGGGAGATTACCAACCAGTTCTGGTGTCACCAGTTCGATCTCAACGCGGGTCAGATTGTGCTGAAACGCATGATCCCGTGTACGTGTGAAACCCTCCACGGATTTGGGTAATACCGAATCGGAGAGAAACAGGAAATCCAAATCCTGTGTGGCCCGAGGAGGCACGTAGAATGACAGAGCAATACCCCCGATCAGGACGCCCCCGCCCGCATTGATTTCCCAATCCCGCAAGGCGGTGATCAATTCGGGAACGAGAATCGATTCCACCAGTGTACGATTCGGGTCTCGACCTCTGGACATATCACGCAATATCATTTGATCCACTCGTAGATGTGGTAGATCAGTACCCCATCAATGGTCTCGTCATAGAGATATTCGTGTTGCGGCGTGTAGTCACCGATGTATTCCCCCCACTTGTGCCAGCGCCATCCACCATCGGGCGGCTGCTCGCTGCGAGAGACTTGAGTGATCGCGATAACGAAACGGCGAGACGTGTCGAGTTCGACACATGGATAGTGTTTCAGAATTTGCTCAACACTGTCACACACCCCATGGGGGCCAAGGGACCGGGAAACCTCGGGGTACTGTTCATAGCCCGGAGGCCACTTACTGGAGCCGAAATGCCTCACTCTATAGATGCCGGTCTGCAACTTATCCGCCGCGAATCCCCCAACGAGGGTTCCGAACAGACCCGCACACATGGCCGCGTCATCGTCTACGAGCATTTCATCCTCCTGTTGCGGCGTATTATACTTTCATAAATTCAAAAGTCAATCCACCGAACCAACGCCGGGGATTCCCACAACAAGGTCCGGAACAAGTGGTGCGATTTTGTGCGATTCCTCGTGTCCACGAGAGAATTGCCTCTTCCGAGTATCTCGGGGCGGCTTCTCATTTGAGTATTCCTCGGGCGAACCCGTTTGAGCGGAATTACTCAAACGGGTCATCACCTGAGGCGCGAGATTTTCCATTCCTTTTGGAGTTCCCGGAGGGATTCGAACCCACGACCTACGGTTTAGAAAACCGCTGCTCTTGTCCACTGAGCTACGGGAACATGATGTATTTATCTTGGTAGGCCGAGCAGGATTCGAACCTGCGATAAAAGCATTATGAGTGCTCCGTTTTAGACCACTAAACTACCGGCCCTGAATGAGTTTGATCTTGTCGTGTATGTCCTTCTTCGTCTCGCGCAGTGAAAGGTTTTCTCTTCTTCATTGATGAGAAAGGTCACAGAGAAGGTCTTGGCAGCCCCTTCGATACATACCCGGAATATCATTGCCTTTATCATCATATGCGGTTTGTCCCCAACGGATGGTCTTCCATCCTAGTTTACCTCCGATGGAAGCTAGGTTGGTGACGAACAATTCATCCTTGTACTTCGGGGTGTTTCAAAAGACTCGTTACCTCTCGAATTCAATATGCCACTTTGTGAGCCCTGTGGGATTTGAACCCACGGCCCACGGATTAATCATGTCCTAGGAGACTTGAACTCCGAGTGAGCCTGAGTACTCATTAGACCAAAGTCCGGTGCTCTACCACTGAGCTAAGGGCTCACAAAATAGCATCTACAAGATAGTAGGCCCCGATGGGTTGGTTGTCAATCTCTTAGAGGACCCACGTATGCTCGTTTCGATGGGTGATCAATGCGTATGTTGCGGATATTCCCGTTGTACGGAGGCGCTTGAGTTTCACCACCGGGATTCGAACGAGAAAGATTTTGGAATGGGCACGATACGCGCTAATCCAAAAAAAATGGGCGGCCATTGTCGAGGAGCTTCGTAAATGCGTTCTCGTCTGTTCGTTATGTCATCGTGAAATTCACGCTGGTATACGAGAGGTTCCTACTAATGCTACACGTTTCGACGAGTCATGTTCCGACTATACCGGACAAAAGTTTTCCAAAGTCGTAGATACATGCCCCGTTTGTAGAAAATCTAAGGATACCTCAACAACATGTTCTCTCTCGTGTGCCGTTTATCGTGGCCAGATCGTTTGATGATATTGCCGAAGAATTAAAATGCTCCAACGCTGCGGTACGGAAGCGTGTCATAAAACTTGGATTGTATCGGACCAAACCTACTATCTGGGAAGGCCACGATATTCCCACACTCATGACCAATCACAGCATGAACGCAATCTCTCGGATGCTCGGAGATGTCCGTGTCCGCAAGGTTGGACTCACGCATCTGATCAGGTACAAAAACGTAAAAGTCGCCCGATGATGGGCGACTTTTAGCTCCCGGCCGAGGTAACGATCCTCGCAACATTTGCTTAACAGGCAACGCCCTTCTCCATGGTTCGAGTCCCTCCGAGAACGCCAAGGGGGATGTAGCTCAATGGTAGAGCGTCGGTCTGTCTAACCGAATGTCGGGGGTTCGATTCCCCTCATTCCCGCCAATTGTTTGCTCCGTTAGCTCAGGGGTCAGAGCGTTCGTTTCTAAACGAGGGGTCCTTGGTTCAAACCCAAGACGGAGCACGAAAGAGTAGAGTTTATTCCCGGCGTCCCGGTGTTTGTCCTCGTAGCTCAACTGGAGAGAGCATTTGTATCGGAATTATCCCGCACTTCACATGCGAGATAATATTGGTGTCCTCGGAGGGACTCGAACCCACAACCTTCACATTCTACCGCTTTTGGGCGGTCCGACTGCTTGGTCTTTTTGGGATTTGGAAGGGAAGAATCATTCCGAGCACCCAATCTACTCGCATTCACGAAGATCGGTCACCCGACTCGAACCCACAACGGCCTTCCGGCACCCTTCGGTTTCGGAAACCGACACTCTGTCCAGTGTTTCAACAAATGTTGAAACACACCAAAATACTGAAACTCGAATAAACCTCCTTGGTGCGCCCGGTAGGATTCGAACCTACGACCTCACGATTATCAATCGCGTGCTCTAAACCACTGAGCTACAAGCGCAAATCTGATTACGAATCAGAACCGGGTCAGATAATTTTTATTATCTCGCTTATTTCGCCGGTTAGAATTCCCTAAGGACGACCACAGTGGTCTCGTAAATCTATTTAGGGCGGACCATATTCATCGCTCATATATGGCATCATTACTCCACAAAGATTCTCGACTTTTTGCTTTGCCGCGAACGCTTGGCGTAGATTTTGTAATCAGATAAGGCCGGAACGGCAGCCATGTTGCGCCTTCGTTTTCACACACAAGCGTCTGACCTCTACGACTCCGGCACCATGTGCTAAGCCCCTTAAAATCAATGTCTTTGGAAGAATGTTTATAATGTTTTCCTGCCTTTTCGTACGGCGGGTCAATGAACCATGTCGCTTCCCGATCAGGTGCCATGCTGTAGTCACCTGTAATCACCTTCCAATGGTCGATCTGGGCTACTTGAGATGCGATCCGTTCGCGTATTTCCTCGCCCCAATAACTCTTGGGCCGCACGCCCGACCGCATCCATGCGCTTGGCGATCTACAAGGTGACGCACTTCCTTTATTGAGCCAAAAACCAATTAGTGAACGAGCTTCGGGACACACGTCCAACTCGTTCACGGACTGGGTCATGTCGATCAACGGTAGCTTGCGGATAGTGTTGGGAGTAGCGACTATCAAATAGCGCCACAGTGCGGCTATGGTCGAGTCTTTTTCGATCAGTATAATGCGCTTCGCTGGATAACGGGTGGAATACCCCGCTGCCCCCGCGAACGGTTCAATAATTGTATTGAAATTCGGGACTGGATAGCGGGGCGCTGCTCGCCACTTTCCGCCGTAAAATGTGAAAAAAGGCCACATCATAGAGGACGAATCATGATCTTGATCAAACGGTCGCCCACACTGGAGGGGCCGACTTGAACCTTGCCTTCGAGATCACGAACGACCTTGTTCAGGATGAAATCGTTCCAGCGGGCGAGTTCCCGGAGGGGCACGCCACGGGGCAGCCCCGGTCGGGATTTCCGATCCAGCTTGAGTTCGATCCACACATCGTGGTTGGGGAGCCAACCGATGAGTTGATTCAGCTTGGTCTGATAATCGTGTTCGCTGATCTGCTGACGAAACTGCAATTCCTTGGAGGTGCGCGCGGACAACCGCTGCTGTCGCTGCTTGGCCTTCTCCGCCTTCTGCTTCTCGAAGAGAAATTTGTTATAGTCCACCAGTCTATACACGGGTGGCGCTCCCTCGGGAGCATTCACGAATACAAGATCAAGACCGCTTTCGTGGACGATCTCCTGTACGGAGTCGCGGTCGATCAATTCATTCGAATTGGTTCGAGAGTCAATCAAGCGAATCCTCGGGGGGAGGGTTCGGATATCCCGCACAAGGGGGGATTCGTCAGAATTCGACAGCGTATATCTCCTCAATAGGGTTATTCATGAAATCTCTTTTACGGAATCAACTAAACTTTGTCAATCGCCATATCGATGATCATATCCAATTCTTTCTGATCGACGAATCGACGGAGGTCATCATATCCACCGATTCGATAATCCTTAACGAAAATCTGAGGGACTGTTCTCACATTCGGTGCCCGTTCTTGAATCTCTTTCATGAGAGAGTCATCCAGATCGACCCGCTTTTCCACATAGGTGTGGTTGAGTTGGAGAAGAAGACCCTTTGCACTTGTGCAATACGGACAGGTCCCCGTCGTATAGATGGTGAATTCGGCCATGGTGACCCCTTAGACCTTCAAGATAGATTTCAGGTCTTCCCGGATCAAGCCCCCAAAGAGGCCCGCGATGTGATTCACATACGCCTCTTCCACCTTTGAGTCGTACCCGGGGTCTTCTTCGGATTGCACCTCGCCGTCGTTCTGTTTCAACGCGGCCTCTTGCGCTTCTTTCGACTGTTGTTCCGTGCGATACTGGAAATACTTTTCCATCACGCCACGATCATATGGGTACTTCCTCCGGGTATTCGGGAATGTCAGGGTGAAGTCCTCGGGTTTCATCTCGGCCACGACACAGACTTGTTCCAACATATCAACGATGTTATCCACTTTCAGAATGGCACGATCCATCTCCGTATACACGATGGTGCAATTCTCGATAGTCTCGGAATTCGCATAATCCGCGAGATTCACCCCTTCGCAGTGTTCGCAGAAATTCTTCAACGGGAGAACCGCTTCGGGCACACCTTTCAGGAAAAACGCCACCACCACATTGTCCGCGTCGGGATCGGCACTAACATACTCGTCAATGGAGAGACGGGGAAGCAGAATATCACGAAGATCGCCCCGGACAAGCCCCTCGGAGAGCATTCTTACCGCGTGGGGGTTGTCCCCCTCGTCGCCCACACAGATCACTGCGTACCGCTCGGCGAGAACCTCACCCATCCGGGCACGAAACTTCGTGGCGGTTTCACTCGTGTTGAATTCGTTCTTGAGTCGGTTTCCCGTGTGGGAGTCTTCTAGCATCCAACGCATTATCCAATATCCTCATCCGCGAGTTGTTCGGACTTGTCCTTGTCCCGGATTTCCAACATGTCGAGGAACCGTTTCAGAATTCTAACCTGAACCAGATACGAGCCATCATCCATTTGTCGAACCTGAATCTGATTCTGTCCCATATGATTGTACTGGAACCGTTTCGCGTATTTCCATTCAGAATCGGGCGGCAGAAGGAGACGGAAGGTCACCCAGAATTTCTCCACCACGGGGGGACCGATGAACTCGGCCTGTTCCCATCCCGCGAACACGTACAAGTCCAGTTCGTCTTCGATGAACTGTTGACACTTCATGCAATAGTGAACCAGACTGGTGTCCCCGATGGTCCGTACCAGTTCGGATTCCTCATCCTCCACTAGCAAATGACCCACCACCGTGGAGACGGCTTGGTCGTCGGGGAGTAAAAGTCGCTCGATCAGGTCTAGATGTTTCATGAAAGCCTCCGCATCTATTTACCCAAGAGGGAATGAAAAAATGAACAGTCCGGGGTTACGGGTCCCCCATCTGGTGTAGACTGGGGACTATCCTCGCCCATGACTCTTCCCTCGCCCGCTTTCGAGCACCACGATAGACAACGGGCTTGCACGCCGAAAGTGATGTCTTCCGCCCGCCGGTCGATACATTCATTGGCGGTGCCCCCTCTGAAAAGCTGCGCTTTGGGTAAGCGATGCGACGCGGAAAAAATCGGGTATCGTTGCCTGAAAATCCACATCCCAGTTGTAAGGGCTTGTTTTTGAGTGATTTTCTGGTTGTTTGATGGGCCGGCACTTCATCTGGGCGCCGGCACAGCGCTAGCTGTGATGCTAGGGGAGTCGCGGGGGAACCTGCAGGAGTGTCTCTGTCAGATATTTGTGCATATTTCTGACAATTGGATTGAATCGCTTGTCAGAAAAATGCATACATATTTCTGACAAACAAGGCGCCATGGATCGATCCAGGGTGAGGCGGCTGCGTATGTCGCCCTGAAATCCTCGCTAAACGCCGCCCCTGACTGCTTCGCAAGCAAGCCTGTGGATAGTTTTTGATTCAAAAAGAGATCACCATATTGTCATACGAAAACGGATGAGCTAGGGTCGATTTCAGATACAGGAGTCGCCATGTCCCGCCCTCGTTCGAATAACCCTCGCTCCTTCGTTGCCAATGTCCGACTGACGGACGACGAGCGGGAGGACATGGAACTTTGTTCGCAACGTCTTGGGTACAAGAATATTTCTGAATATCTGCGATCGCTGCACGCCCGGGTTCAACATGATCTCTCGCAAGAGACAAAGCCTGAATCGCAGGAGACGAAATCTCTTTACCCAAAAAAGCTGATCCGCTCTTTCCACAAGACCAAGCGCGGTGAAATCATGTGGGGCGACAGCCGAGCCTGGCTTCTCAATGTTGCTAAGCCCGCATCGGTTGATTTGATTATGACCAGTCCCCCCTTTGGGTTGGTCCGGAAAAAGAGCTACGGCAACGAGGACGCGGACCAATACTGTGACTGGTTCCGTCCCTTCGCCGAGGGTTTCAAACGCGTCCTGACCGACAAGGGGAGCCTTGTCATCGACATTGGCGGGGCCTGGATTCCCGGACAGCCAACTCGAAGCCTCTACCACTTCAAGCTGCTAATTATGCTTGTCGAGGAGTTCGGCTTCCATCTTTGCCAGGAGCACTATTGGTGGAATCCGTCAAAACTTCCCTCCCCGGCGGAATGGGTGAACATTCGGCGAGTGCGGGTTAAAGACGCGGTAAACTGTGTCTGGTGGCTTTCGAAATCACCTTTCCCCAAGGCAAGCAACCGCCGTGTGTTACAGCCCTACAGCAAATCCATGGAGAATCTCCTTCAGAACGGCTACGTGGCAAAGTTGCGGCCCTCCGGACATGACATCTCCTCGAAATTCTCTAAAAACAATGGCGGTTCAGTGCCGCCGAACTTGCTCGCAGTCGCTAACACTGAATCGAACGGGCGCTATCAAGCCTTTTGTCGCGAGAAGAATCTTCCGATCCATCCAGCGCGCTTCCCTGCCGCCTTGCCTGAGTATTTCGTTCGGATGCTGACCGATACGGGCGACCTCGTCGTTGATCCCTTCGCCGGGTCGTGCATTACCGGAGCCGTGGCAGAAGCTCTCGATCGCCGCTGGGTTTGTTGCGAGCTCTCCGAGGAATACCTTCAGGGCGGGCTCGCGCGGTTCAATCCGCATGTTCAGCCTTTGCCGAACGGGAAAGGAGTAATCTACGAAATCAGCCCGCCCTGCCCTATGCCTCTCGATAAGGACTACTCGCTCCCTGTGGACGGTGGCGAGGCCCGTCCTCCCGAGATGAGCCGTCGCCATGATCCTGCGAAGGCAGTGCAAATTATCAGTGCAGGCGATGAGCCCATTCGGCGAGTTGCCCGCGCCTGATCGTCGCGAAATCCACGATCAAAGGCGTATCTGCCGGAAGGGGTGAAGGTATCGTGAGCGTCTCTATACCTTGGCTTACAGCCACGAGGCTGCGTTCAAAAATCCCGAAACCGATCCGGGTAAGAAATCCAAGACTGGTCGCCTCGCGGTGGTCCAAACCGGTCCCATCACGTACGAAACGATTCGTATCGAGGACCTCAACGGACGCACGGATTGTCTCCGGACCGTCTGGTTGAACGGGGAATTGATCGAGGAGAACGACTTCGATCAGATCAGGGCTCGTGCCCGTGGGGTTCATGGCCCTGATCGATTCCGAGAAAAAATAATGAGACGGGGGTGGGAAATTCCCACCCCCGTTCTAGGGGGAAACTTCCTCGTCGGAATTCATCGGGACAAAGATGTACTCGATTGCGGAGTGCACGATGAAGTAGCACGGGGAATCCCCATAACGACTCTTGTAATATCTGACGTGATAATCACGTCTCAATGTCAATCCCCCGCGATTGTCACGGTCCATGACTTCGTCGTCGTCTTCCCAACTCCTCTTGGGCTTCCGCCACGTGTACTGGGGGAATACACTGGCGACGGTTCGAATCCCCACGGCCCCGATGAATGTACGATAACCGATCTCCCGGGCTTGGTCGATCATGTTATTCAGTCGATCACCACCGTTTTCCCCGCACGATCCGAAATCCACGCAACATCCCATATAACGCCATTCACCCTGAGATTCGGTCAACTCGGCCACGCTCCATTCCTGAAAGAGCTTCTCCGCCCGGGGACCGTTGGGATACTTGCGAAACGTGCTGACCTGTTTCTCGGTCCACCCGGGATCGACCTGACTCATCAAGGTCATGTTCTCCTTCACCGCCTGTGCGGTTCTCTTGTCGATCACGGGATCAGAAAAGTACCCCACGGCCTTGAAGAACCGGACAAGCAAATTGGGCGAATGAAGAATCTTCGTCTCCGGATCACCGATCATCTTGATCTTTCGGGCTTTCAAATCATCCAGTCCGCCGACGTAATCGAATACTTCTCCGCTGAGGTCCATCATCAACGCATTGATGGTGAAATCCCGACGCTTGGCATCGGCGATCCAATCCGGATCGTGTTCGATGTTCAGAGTCTTTTTCTCGTCGGTGATCCGATAGTCACGGGTGGTAATCTCATACTCTTCTTGTTCCGAGAATATCACCTTGACGGTGCCGTGCATGATTCCCCGCGTGGTGTACTTGAGTTGGTGTTTCTCCAACAAGTACATGATCTCGTCTGGAAGGGCGGTCGTGGCGAGATCGACATCACGGGGCTCGCGTCCGGAAAGAAGATCGCGCACGGCCCCTCCCACGATACGGGTCTCATATTTGTATTCCTTGAGCGCATCCACGACCCGGTAGAGATTCGGCGTGAGCATGTGGGAGAATTTTCTGATCGGGATAAACATTAGGCTCGTTCCCATGCCACGATAACATCCGTGAATACCGGCATGGTCCCACGCCACATAATGTTTCCTTGATGAACGTCTTGATAGTATTTCTTTTTTGAATCGATAACGTTTTTCACCATATCACAGGCTTCTTGAAGATGCGGGAACAGATTGAATACGACACTTCCCCGGGTACACGCGTACTCGACGTTTCGAATCGCGTCTTCTCCGGCAGATATGCTTCCACGCCCATTATCCGTTAATTTCCCATCTTCATCGCAGTACCCATCGGTGTATTTGTCTAGGAATTGAACCACGTAGAGTTTGTCCCCCGTGGGTTGTCCAGTCATGGGATTCTTTTCAATCGGTGTAAGTTGCTCGATCATCACCACAAATACACGACGGGGATAATCATCCGTTTCCTCGAAATCCAAATACCCCATACGACCGACCTCGGGGAAATGTGGATTCTCGGACCGTTTCGCCATTGAATAGAATCTCATATAACCACGGTCCTTGGGCGTGAACGCTTTCATCACCCAGTTGGGATAACTGGGATTTTTGTACACGCGTGCGCCCATCCCGATACCAATCACTTCCCAACCGCGCTCTTTAAGTTTCCCATTCAGCGTCGTTGCATCATTCGCATCCCACGGAATCGGTTTGCTCTTTCCCCAATCTTCAATATTTCCCGGACTCGCCAAACTGGTTTCGGCGGGTACTCGGTCTGTAAATTTTTCATTGAGATCGGAAAGGTTCATGCTGGGCTCCTTGGCTATTTACAACAAAGAACCCAGCAGGAGATCGGCCTAATCGTGCGGATCGGACAGGAAGTTGACCCCCGCAAGTCCGGTACGATCCCATGTGCGGACAATTTGTTCCACCAAGGGATGACGTTCCACCTCGTTATCGTTGAATCGAACAACACCGATATTGGGAACTCCCGCGAGGCGTTTGATCGTGTCATTCATGGTATCACCACGGATATCCGTCTGTACGGGATCACCCGTGAGGACCATTTTTGATCCTTCACCAAGTCGAGTTAAAAGCAAATACATCTGTTCCATCGTTGCGTTTTCCATTTCATCCGCAACGATAAACGCGTTCTCAAACGTACGACCACGCAAGTATCCGATGGGGCAAATTTCGATTCTCTTGTTGTAGATGTGATCCTCTAGGGTCTTAACATTCCAGTAACGAAGGAATGCATCATAGATGGGACGCAACAATGGGTCCATCTTCTCATTGAGATCACCCGGAAGAAATCCGTGTTTCTCGCCCCCCGCGAGGACATTAGGTCTAGTGAGGACGATTTTCTCGACTTCATTATTCGTGAACATCTTGAGCGCACTGAGCGAGGCGAGGAGCGTTTTGCCCGTGCCAGTGGTACCTACACCGAAGGTAATTTCATTTTGATAGATCGATCTCAGATACTCTTTCTGTTTTGGGTTACGAGCTTGCACCTCAACTTGACGCCGTTGAGCAGGCACTACAGAAGCCTTATTATGAGGCTTCTCTTTCGCTTTTCCCATTCACACCATCCCCCTTAGAGTTGATGGATCGATCCGATCTATTTAGGTCTGGTCCGAAATGATATGGTTGACAGACGTATTTTAATTTGCCACACTTTTATCAAAGGAGATCGTATGTTTCGGTTCGAGTATGACAAGCCTCGTTTGATTCCGGAAGCGTATCCGGATTTGTCAGACAATCCGAGAAGGGCGAATATTCCCCGGCAGGGCGAGTTCGTGACCATCACGGTTCGCGGCGATTCCGTACTTGTCTATAAAGACACAATCGGACGCTACGAGGCGAGCACCGAGGAGACTCGGAAATTCCGTTTCATCGTCACACGGGTGGAACACGCGTTCATCGATAATTACGAATCGTACACGACCGTGTTTCTGGAAGATGCCCCATGACGCGATGGACCCTCTCCCTGTGGGTTTTGATCGAAATATTGATCGTCTCCCCGACCCTCGCTGCCACCCCGACGAGTCCGGAAATCTTCTTCGCCGTGGGATTCACCGAAAATGGCCTTGTGGAGAGTAGGGACAAAAACGGGCTCCTTCGGGGAACTGCTCAAATCGTTCGTGTGCAGGGTCAGTGCAAATGGTTTCGGACGGACGGAACCCGGGATGAGTGGAAGGTTTGCCGCGAGGGACGGTATTGGCGCTTTATAGACCCCCGAGGAACCTCTGTACGGGTCGATATAGATGATTTGGGAAGTTCCGGGTCCTGTGTGCGGTTCAAATTTCGAACCCTCACCAGCCCCGAATTTAAGGGGTCCTATAGGGGTTGTCGGGATGGGGCTAAATGGGTGATTCGGGATTAGCACGGTATATGTGAGAAGAATTATCCTCGAAGGGTGACATCGGAGGTGGACGGGTATTGCGTGGCGGGGTAAAACCGGGGTGAGAGCTATTCCTCAAACAAGGAATGTACGCGATGGCAAAGTTTGTTCTTACCGTCACCGGCACCGATGCTTCTCTATTAAAGAACGGGATTCCCGTTTATTCCTCCCCCACACCTACTACTTCTCCACCCGCACCATCC
>Ga0163149_10002371_pt1 | contig 22789 bp, 16 predicted proteins | sample OliLakLV19MP5G1_FD_148604 | JGI IMG/M metagenome (GOLD analysis project Ga0163149, IMG submission 148604) | Freshwater microbial mat bacterial communities from Lake Vanda, McMurdo Dry Valleys, Antarctica - Oligotrophic Lake LV.19.MP5.G1 | ecosystem: Environmental > Aquatic > Freshwater > Lake >...
CTCCGACGCGGTGAAGCTCTTCGAAGGCAAGGTCCACGCGGCCGCGGATCCGGCGCACGAGAAGTTCGGCGGCGAGGGCGATAGCTGAGCTCGTCCCGAAGGCGGCGGCGATTCGCCGAAATGAGAGCCGGCCGCGAGACGTCCCGTCTCGCAGCGCAGGTGGCCGAGCCGTGGGGTTCGAGCGGGCCCGAGAGCGGCGGAGGAGAGTCTGACTCCGTACACGCGTTCCGACGCACGCTCACGGTGCTCGCGCGCGACGTCGCCGAAGTCGAGCTGCTCGTGATCGACGGCAAGAACTCCGACGCGGTGAAGCTCTTCGAAGGCAAGGTCCACGCGGCCGCGGATCCGGCGCACGAGAAGTTCGGCGGCGAGGGCGATAGCTGAGCTCGTCCCGAAGGCGGCGGCGATTCGCCGAAATGAGAGTCGGCCGCGAGACCTCCCGTCTCGCAGCGCAGGTGGCCGAGCCGTGGGGTTCGAGCGGGCTCGAGAACGGCGGAGGAGAGTCTGACTCCGTACACCCGTCCCGAAGGCGGCGGCTCGCCGAAGTGAGTTCTGGCCGCGAGAGCTTGGGTCTCTCGCAACGTGCGGGATCGAGCTGTGGGGTTCGAGCGGGCTCGAGAACGGCGGAGGAGAGTCTGACTCCGTACAGCGTCGGCCGCGAGACCTCCCGTCTCGCGGCCGACTCATTCGTTCGAGGGCAGGAACGGTCCCGCCGCGAACTCGATTCAACGCGGCATCACGGGCCCCACGCGACGCGGTACCCGTTGCTCACGTTGAACACGTTCGGCGTGCAGAATGCCGCCGCGTTGCGATACCACGCTTGGTAGACGCGCACGCCCGGCGTGGTGACTCCACCCGCGACGCTGATGGTCGGATCACCCGGCACGGCGTAGCCCCACGAACGGTTGCCGCAATTCGCGTTGCGCAGGAGCAACCGGACCACGCTGCCGCCCGCGCAGCGCAATCCGTCGCCGAACACCGCGCCGAGCCCAGCGTTGACGGTCCCCGTGCCTTGGAAGAGCATCGCGTTCGTCGAGCCGGGCATACCCGACGCGGTCAGTTGCATCGTGTCGTTCGAGATCGACGCGAAGCCGTTGGCCCACAAGAGAGCGCCGTCGGGGTTCACGCTGTTCGCGCAGCCGCGGCCGGGCGCGCCGAAGTTCGCGCACGGGCAGGCGGTGCCGGTGCCGTCGCCGAAGCAGAAGCGCGTGCCCGGCTCCGGATCGTGCAGGACGTCGAGCGCGTCGACGTCGTCGCCGATGTAGCCCGCGAGGTTCCGACTCATCATGAGGCCCAAGGTCTCGCCCGCGATCCAGATGCCCGGGACGGAACCGAAGGCACCCGTGGGCACGAGGACGTCACCCTGCTCGATCGGGACGCCGAAGAACGCGTCGGGCGTGCCGATCAGCGCCGATCCGCGGCGCACGGAGAAGAAGAGCATGTCCGAGGCACCCGTCGTCCAGTCGTACGGCGTGGTCGAACGTTGGTAGCCCGCGATGCCGTTCTCGCGCAGCACGAGCGCATCGAGGTCATCCGTGTCGGGGCCGCTGGCGTCGAGGCCGAGGCTCGCTGCGCTGGCGTAGACGGCCGGTGCGCAGCTCGGGCACGAGACGAGCACGTCGCCGCCGACGAATCCGTTCGCGACCGCGGACCCCGAGTTGGGCGTGGTGAAGATCGGATCGATGAACCCAGCGTCGAGCGAGAAGTACGTGCAGGTCGAGCGCGGCAAGTACCGGTCGGGCACGTCGTCGTCGAGCGCGTCGAGGTTGTCACCGAAGGGCGAGGGCTCGACGAGGCCGAGGCCCGGGTACACGCTCGTCCCACACGCGTTCACGAGCCCATCGCCGTCGATGTAGGCGTAGTTGCCGATCACCGGTCCCGGCGCGACGGGACCGCACGGAACGAAGATGCCCGCGAAGACATCGGCCGTTTCATCGGCGCACGCGCCTTCGCTGGCGAGGTCGGGCGCGAAGCCGGGCTGGCCGAGGCCGCGGTAGGAAACGGAGAACACCCACGTCGGGTTCGGCGTGCTCGGCAGCGACGAGCAATTCACCATGCGATCGAGCGCATGCGAGAGCGCGTCGACCTCGATCGCGCACGGCGTGCCGCCCGGGTGACCGACGCACCCGAGGTGCGTGGCGACGTTCAGCCCGGCAGGCGCGAGGAAACCGCCGCTCTCGACGATCCCCGGCGTGGGCAGCGGGCCGAACGCGGGCACGAGCGCCTGCGGCATGAGCAGGTCGCCTTCCGTGATCGGCGTGAAGGAGAACGAGTCGATCGCGGACACGGTCGGTCCGCGCCAGTCGACGCTGAAAACGGGGAGGCCGGGACTCTGCGCCGCCGCGGATGCGACGAGCGCCAGAGGCGTGAGTTGGAGGACAGTTCGAGTGACGGTCATCGGAGTAGCTCGGTTGGGAGGTTTCAGTGACGGGCGCGATGCCCTCTATCTCCCCGTGGCCCGGCCTTCCGGTTGGTGGACAGGTAATCTCGGAAGCTTCCGCGATCGTGTCGCGCGGTCGCCAGCTCGCGCTGCGCGTCGAAGCCGTCGGCAAACCGTCGAACAGCGCTTGGCTCGAGCTGCTCGACTTCGATCTGCATGCGGGGGGCTGAAGGCCCGACTCAGGTCCAGAAATGCGCGCGAGGCTGGCCACGATCGGCCAGCCTCGCGCGAGTCGAAACGACGAACCCGTCCACTCGCGTGGACGAGATCTAGGCGCTCACGCGCCCCAAGTGACGTTCAGACCGTTCGTCAGGTTGAACGTCGAGGCCGTGCAGAACGCGGCCGCGTTGCGGTACCAAGCCTGGTAGTTGCGGATGTCGCCGGCGACGCACGAACCGCGCACGGAGACCGACAGGTCGCCGAGCTCGGGGTACTGGCTCGCGCCGGCGACGTTCGTCTTCGTGCCGAGGCGGATGACCGTGCCGCCCGCGCAGCGCAGGCCGTCACCGAAGACCGTCGCGATTTGCGTCGTGCCCTGGAAGTAGAGGACCGAGCTGCTCGCCATGCCCGTGCCGAGGAGGGTCAGCGTGTCCGCGGCGATGCTCGACGTGCCCGAGGAGGCCAGGTTGCCACCGTTCGGGTTCACCGAGCTCGGGCAGCCGTTGCCCGCCGTGCCGACGTTGCCGCACGGGCAGGCCGTGGTCGAGCCGTCACCGAAGCAGTAAGCGACCGGCGGGGGCGTCGGGCTGCCGACCGTGAAACAGACGAACATGACCGAGTAGGCCTGGGTGGCCGGCGCGAGCACCGTCACCGGGACGGAACCGGCGGTGTCCGTGATCAGCACGTCCAAGTCGGTGCCACCGGCGGCGACCGTGCTCGTGGAGCACGCGATCAGGTTCGGGAAGTCCACGACTCCACCCGTGAGGAAGTCGTCGGTCTGCGGCGAATCGTCGTTCGTCGCCACGTTGAAGCGGCCGATGGCGAGGTAGTACGTGCCGGCCGCGAGGGTGCGCGTGAGTCGCGATTGGAGCCCGGCGCCCGTGCCGCCTTCGGCGATCGAGTTGTCGTCGTTGCTGGCGTCGTCGATGATCGTCAGCGTGCTATCGAACAGGTGGATGTCCGTGTCGGTCGCGGTCTGACCCTCGGTCGAGAGCACGATCACACCCGGCGCGAACGTGCCCGGAACGACGATCGGCGTCACCGATGCCGTCGAGAGGGTGGCCGAGTAAACGCCGGTCGTCGTGGCGGTCCCGGTGACGCGGTAGTAGAGCTCTTCGCCGCGGCCGAAGCCGTACCACGTGTTGGAGCGCGGGACGAGTGAGGTCGTCGAGGACGTCTGGAAGACGCTGTACGACGCCGGGTTGACCGCGCCGGCCGTTTGCGTCAGGCCGAGGATGCCGCCGATGTTTCCGGCCGCCCCGGTCGTGGTGATCGCCATCGTGTGACGGTAGATCCCCGCCGCGAGCGAACCCGTCTTGATGTGGAACGTGTCGGCGCTAGCGCCACCCGGAACCGTCGTCGACGTGCCTGTCGTCGTGCCGGTCAGGCTGTCGCCCGCGACCATCGTGACGATGCCGTTCGCCGTGGCTTGCGCCTTGGTCTCGTTGGGCTCGATCTCGGGCGTGATCTGGGCGAAGGCGCCCGTGGCGAGAGCCGCGACGGCGCCCGCGAGGAGAAGGTGGTTGGACATGGTGATGGAAGCTCGAAGCGGTGAATGAGGGCGCCGACGGGTGCGCCGGCAAGGAGGGGACAGCCCTTCGCGGCGAAGCCCAGTTCACGACTGCTGGAACTCGGACCTCGGGAAGGGTAAGTCCAAAGCTAACATGCCCAGCGCGAATCGGCGGACGACGTGAATTCCCTTCTGGTCGGGGGTGTCCCGCCAGGGCGGAACGAGCTCCGGCTTGGAACCCCTTGCGGCCTCTGCGGGCCGATCCCCGGCTCCCCGACCTTCAGCGGCGGCGTCCCAACAGGTCCTGGCGCAGCCCGCGCAAGGTTGCCTGGGCGGTTTCCGGAGTGACCCGGAGTTCCGCGCGCCGTGCCGCTTCGTCCCAGGTGATCACCTCGAAACGGCCGAGAGGCTCGATCTCGAAGGCGATTCTGGGCGCCGGAATCGGAGCCGCAGGTGCCGGTTCGCTGGTCTCGGTCGGCGTCGGTTCGAGCGGTTCCGAGAGTTCGACGGCCGGGCGGGTGACCGTGGAGGACCTCGGTGCGGAATCGGGAGCCACGCCCGACGACGGCGTCGCGGGTTCGGCCCCGTCACAGCCGGCGAGCAAGAGACACATCGTGAGGAGGACGAACTTCATCCTCCGCCGTCCTCTTCGGTACGTGCACGTTTTTCAGCGTTCTGCGCTTCTTCCTCGTGCGGGAGCGGCGGAGGAGGCGACGGAGGTTCCGGCGGGATCGGACGCAGCGGCGGCGGAGTTCCCGCGCCGTTGTCCATGGCAGTGCGCAGTCGCGCGAAAAGTTCCGCGCCGAGGTCGCGCGCGAAACCCGTCATGCGCGCGTCGTAGGCCGCTTGCTCTTCGTGACGGGTGCGCACGGCGCTCCGGTACACGTCGTCGAGGCGAGCATCGTCCGCGACGCGTGCGATGCGCTCGAGCTCCGCGACCTGTGCGCGATGGCGCTCCTCGACGTTGACCATCATGCGCGCGATGTTTCGCAAACGCGCCGTGTCGTCGAGCGGGTGCGGAGCGGGTACCGGCGTCGTGCCGTCGACGGCACGCGGAACTTCTTGCGGGTCGCGCGCGGAACCGAGGACGAAGCCTGCGCACACGAGGGGCGCGACGAGAACCAGGGTCAGGGGCGCGGATCGCACTCTTCGATCCTAGCTCGCTCCATCCGTCCGAGCGGAATTTCACTTCGACGCCGTGCGCGCGCGCGCGGCCGCAGAGGATCGACCGAGGTCCGATCCCGCTCGAGGGTCGCGAGCGGTAGGCTTTTCCGCGCGCTCATCCCGAGTGCGGACGCTCGCGGGCGACTCCGAGCATGCCCCTTGCCTCCGCGTCGGCGGCACCGACACGTCTGCGCACCATCCTGACCTACGCGGCGATGCTCGCTGCAACGGCCGGGATCTACCTCTACATCCGCGTGGAGGGGGAGCAGCTCCGCGCGCCCGATGCGACATCGGGCTCGTCCGGTCCGGCGGATGCGGCTGACTCATCGGTGTTGGCGCACCTGCTCTTGGCGTTGGCGGTCATCACTTTGCTGGCGCGTTTCATGGGCGGCGTGTTCCGTCGCTACCTGAAACAACCCCCGGTGATCGGCGAGATCGTCGCGGGCCTCATGCTCGGACCCTCGCTGCTCGGGCTGATCTCGCCGGCCGCGTACGACTTCGTGATGCCGGCGGCGATGGCGCCGCATCTCGGCACGGTGTCGAAGATCGGCGTCGTGCTGTTCATGTTCCTGGTCGGGCTCGACCTCGACACGAAGCTCCTGCGCGGCAACACGCACACGACGATCGCGATCTCGCACGCGAGCATCGTCGCGCCGTTCCTCCTCGGCGCCTTTCTCGCGCTCGGTCTCTACCCGCTCTATTCGAAAAGTGACGTCTCGTTCACCGTCTTCTCGCTGTTCCTCGGCGTTTCGCTGTCCGTGAAGGCGTTCCCGGTCCTCGCGCGGATCTTGCACGACCGTCAGGTGCAGCACACGAAGCTCGGTGCCACGGCACTCGCGTGCGCTGCCGTCGACGACGTTTCGGCCTGGACGCTGCTCGCGTTCGTGGCCGGGATCGCCACGTCCAAAGTCACCGGCGAAGCATGGACCCTCGCCTGGGTCGCCCTCTACGTCGCGGCGATGTTCCTGGTGGTTCGGCCGCTGATCGCGCGCTTCCTGGCGTTCGAGAATCGCTGCTCCGGACCGCTCTCGCACACTTCCTTGGCGATCGTGTTCGCGGGACTGCTGCTGTCGGCCGTCGCGACGGAAGCGATCGGCATCCACGCTCTGTTCGGTGCGTTCCTCCTGGGCGCGATGCTGCCCCACGAAGGTCGCCTGGCCGACGGAATCCGCGCGCGCGTCGAAGACGTCGTGATCGTGCTCTTCCTGCCTTCGTTCTTCGCGTTCACCGGCATGCGGACGCAGATCGGGCTCGTGAACACGGCTCAGGACTGGCTCGTCTGCGGACTCGTGATCGTCGTCGCGACGCTGGGCAAGTTCGGCGGCACGTTCGTAGCCGCTCGTCTGACCGGGTTGTCGAGACGTCGTTCCGCGGCGCTCGGAATTCTGATGAACACGCGCGGCTTGATGGAGCTGATCGTGTTGAACCTCGGGCTCGATTTGAAAGTCATCTCGCCCACCGTGTTCACGATGTTCGTGTTGATGGCGCTCGTGACGACGTTCGCGACGACGCCCTTGCTCGACGTGTTGCTCGGTCGCCGCGGATTCGCCGACGCGACGGAGGACGACGTTCGCATGGGGAAATCCAGCGCAAAGGCGTGAGCTGGTGTATCTCACGTTGGGCCTGCGGACGGGCGGCGCGCGCCACTAACGTGTCTCCCTTCGCAACGCTGCGAGCTCCTGCACGGGCGAAATGTTCATTCCCGCGATCGGACTCTCTGTCGTTTGGTCTGCGGGATCGTAAGGCGTGAGGAACTCACGAGTTCCTATTTCCGCTTGGCGCTGCCGCCCGAGGGCGCGAACGCGGTGCCGTAACCACGCCTTCGGCTCGGAGTTCGAGTACGAACTGGTCAAGTTTGCGGCCGGTTGTGTGGAATCGCGAGGTGCGGCAGATCACCTCGCGCCTTCTCACCGAGTGGCGCCTCGGGCCGCAGCGTCTTCTTCGATGCGAAGGGCGTGCGCGCGAACGGCGTCGAGGAAGCCCTTCGGGAATCGCAGGCTACCTTGCGTAGTTCGCTCGAGGAATCCTGACGAAGCCCTGATGGAGAGCGGCTTCAACTCATCCAGTAGAAATTCGCTGAGTCGCAGTTGCTTCCGCCTGCTCTTCACCCACTCCGTAACATCAGCGCGGTGCGCCACGCCGGATCCACCCCACGCAGCATCGGGCCACGTCTCGTCGCGGCTTAGCGGGAAGTCCGCAGAGTCGTCGTAAGTTCCGGGCTGCAGAAGTCGTCGGCCCAGCCACTCGGACATGCGGACGTTGACCGCATTTCCAACGAGCTTCCAGCGGAACGAGTCCCTGAAGCCGGGGACGCGCGATGTCGGTTCGGTCCAGCCTGCCGGGAAGCCTTGCAACCGTTCGGAGTCGCGCAGGGAGGGCGTTCCTATCAGTCCCGAACTCATGTCCCAGATCGCAGGAGGCGACGGAATACCGATGGTCGACCCACCCTTCAGGGTAGGCACAGCTTCGATGGCCCATCCCAGCCCGCGCACGCCCTCGGTCCAATAGAACCCACAGAACCGTGCGCCCTCGGATGAAAGCGCTCGATCCTCGCCATCCGAGTCCACGAGGAGAACGTCTCGCGGATCCGCCGTGCGGGCCGCAAGCACGACGACTCGGCGGCGACGCTGGGGTAGGCCCAGCGAATGGGCATCGATCACGCGGTAGGCCCATCGATACCCCAGCGTTTCGAGCTGCTCGACGAGGTAGGTCATCGCCCGACCTCGCTCGAGCTGCAGCATGAAAGGCACGTTCTCCAGCAGGATCCATTCAGGAGGACTCTTCGCAAGCCCGATCAGCCTGAAGACCTCCTGGACAAGTCCGGATCTCTTGCCGCCGATTCCGGCGGTACGTCCAGCCTGACTGAGGTCCTGGCAGGGGAAGCCAGCGGCGACCAAGTCGCAATCGGGGAGGGCCTCGACTCCGCGGACATCACCCAGAAGTTTGACACCGGGGAATCGCTCTCGAAGCACAGCCTGCGCGCCCGTGTCGAACTCGCAGAGCGTGACCGCATGGTGTCCTGACTCGGCCAGCCCTCGTTCCAATCCACCGATGCCTGCGAAGAATCCCGCAACTCGCAAAGGGCCTCCCGCGCGCGCCGTTGTCCCCCGGTTCGAACCGGCAACGCGCGGGGAGAAGCGCGATCCGAAGGTCAGCTGTCGACTGCGGCTCTCACCCCTTATCGTTCTCCGTGCCATCGATGACCATTCTCACGAACCGAGGGTGGCGCTGCTAGAACCTCCTCCGTGACGGTTGCCAAATACTTGCCAGGGCCTTGGCAGCGATGCCCAACCGATGTTTCGCCAGGGCACGACCTCGCAGACATGAAAACCGAGGGTCGACTTTCACCAAATCGCCCCGCGGCAAGTTCCGAGGCTTCGCTCAGTCGAATGCGGACTACGCGACGACGGGACACAGCCTGTGAACTCGAGCTACGGCGCGCGCTGCACGCACTCGGGCTGCGTTACTTCGTCGATCGACCTCTGCCCTGCGCCCCACGGCGACGGGCGGACATCCTGTTCCCTACGAATCGGCTGGCCGTATTCGTTGATGGGTGCTTCTGGCATGGCTGCCCGATCCATCGGACCGAGCCCAAGTCGAACAGGGACTGGTGGCGTACCAAACTGGACACCAACATCGCGCGTGACCGCGATACAGATCAAAGTCTCGTGGAGGGGGGCTGGGGTGTCGTTCGGGTCTGGGAGCACACGCCGGTCACGTTGGCGACCGAGATCGTGCTCGGGGCTCTCGGTCGAGCCGAAAGTAACCGCCGACGAAAGCAGGACGTTCGGTGATGTACTCAGGAACCGAAGTGCTTCCGGTACGCGCCGCAGAGTTGAGCGATCATCTGCCGGTAGTTCAGGAAGTCGCTACTCGTGGGAGAGGGCTCGCCCCGAACCTCCGTCACAGGAGAGCCGTCGTTCTTGCAGTCGATCACCGAAGCACCGACGACGTCGTACCCGAAGCTTTTGCTCTCGGACTGGCGTGGTATCGCAAGGCGGAGCATCGATAGGATCGAATTCGCGTCGCCCGGCTGTGAGTGCTTGTTGACGCTATCTCCGCGCCCGGGAGACATGAAGAACGGAGCAGCGTTCACGAGCGTATGGGATACGGTCAAGCAGTGTGGCGCCGCCTGCTTTGCCAGATAGCCCGTCGCCAGAATTTCCGCGTGAAGACGGGGAATCGAGGCGCTGTGCTTCGTCATACACGCCTTCGCTTCGAGGGCGACGATGATCTCGTTCACGTCACCCTTCTTCTCGAGCGGGACCGAGGGGCACTTGGTGAGTGCAGCCGCTTCTTGGGTGCTCAGGTGAATCCCGTACTGTTGCACCAGGTCAGCGAACGAGGCCGAATCCGCGCTCGAACCAGGATTCGCTCTCCGGCAGACGACAAGGTCTAGCGTCTTGTTGATCGGTCCCACCATCACGCGGTTGATCGATACGACCACGAGCCCTCGTCCCGCGTCATCACGGAAAGCATCACACTCGCGCATGAGGTCGAACAGGATCGTCCAGCAGGCAACCTTCGAGTGATGATCGCTCCTCGAGTGGTATTGCCATCCCCGAGCTGAGCCCGCCCGCGTCGTAGGGTGGCTCATCGTACGTGCGAGGATCTCAGGCCCGGAAATGGTCATCGAGGGTTCGGGAAGGGGAATCCAACCGTTGCGCCCAATCGTGCGCGCCACAGATCGTCCCGGGCTTGTTCCGCAAAGTCGAGCCCCTTGGTCTCGTTCTCACGACTTCGTGATCTCAGCGCGGCGCATCCGCACGAAGTTCGTCAGCAGGCGGAACACGGACAGATCGAGAACTTGCTGGCTGGCCTTGTTTCCGCGGTCCCAGTAGTTCTCGGCGCGCGTCTTGCGCAACGACTCGTACGAGTAACCCATGTGATCGATCGCGTAGGCCTGACGATCGCGCGCGGTCTTCAAGCCCTCGGCGAGTTCTAGGCCTTGCAGGTCGAAGTGGTTCACGCTGTCGAGCACGGTGCCGTGCCCGAGTTCGAACCACGCGGCCAGGTTGCCCGAGCCGTGATCCTCCGCGCAGCGCGGACTGTCGACCAGCACCTCAGCGCGTTCGGGATCGACCACGCGAATCAAGTGCGCGCCGAGCAACGCGTAGATCGGGACGACTCCGTTCGGGAACACGCCCTCGATGAACGGGCTTTTCTCGTCGCACGGACTCGCGGGGACGCTGGCCATGACTTCGCCGGACGTTTCGAACTTCGCGATCGGCGCGTCGGGCATCGAGCGCGTGATCGTCTCGTGCAGGGCCCAACACGTCCCGAAGAGGTGGCCGCCGGTCAGGACGAACCAACGAACGCGCTCGACGTCGGGCCCCTCGATCTCGCCCGAGCAGTTCATCATGAGCAGCGCATCCTGCGACAACCCTGAGTCGGCGAGGGCCCCGGCGCGTGTCATGCGATGCGGAATCGACTGGGATTTCAGCACGTTTTCGATGTGGTCGCCGCGGCTCTCGACGACGACGACGTCGAGTTCGCGAAAGATCTCCGGAGCCGCTGTCCCGGAGTCCGCGAATCGCTTGCGTCGCGCCGCGACGACTTCGGGGTCCGCGAGGATCAACGACTTCTCGTTGGCCGCCCACCAGGCTTGCCACGGTTCGACCTTCGCGGGGAACGACTCGCCGGAGACGGTCTTCAAGAGCGACCACGCGCAGTGGACCACCGTCGGGTCCGCGTCGGCGAGCGCCGCGATCGCCGGAGGGATCGACGCCTTGTCGTAGGCCTGCGAAAGGCCGACGAACGCCGCGGCGCGCAGTTTCCAATCCGCATGCGTGCGCGCGACGCCGACGAGCGTCTGCACGGGCTCATGGAGCTGCGTGCGGCCGAGCGAAACGGCCGAGACGGCAGCCAGGCTCCAACTGTCACCCGTGAGCGCCTTCTGCAGAGCGTCGACGCCGGTGGACACCTTGCGCACGCCGAGTTTCGTCGCGGCGAGCATCCGCACGGTCTTGTCGGCGTCGGTCTCGAGGATCTTCGCCACGACGCTCGCGTTGTTGCCCTCCGCGATGGGTGCGAGCCGGCACAAACTCTCCAGCGCTTGGTACCGCACTGTCTCCGACTTGTCGTCGACGGCGAGCGAGCGCGCGGACTCGATCGCGGCCGGGACCGTGAGCCGCGCGAGCGCTTTCGCCGCCGCGGAACGCGCGGTGGGATCGGCGTGCTCGAGCGCCGGCTTCAACATCTCGAAAGCACGCGGATCCGGCACCAATTCGCCTGTTCCGCCCTGCGTCGCGGGTCCGTACGAGCCGGAGAGTTCGCGCACGAGGCGCGCGCCGCGCGCGGACACGAGCCCCGATTTCGCGGCGATCAAGCGCTCGACGATCGGTGACCACGTCGCTTCCGCCGAATCCGGACCGGCGATGCAAACACGTGCCGCGACGATGCCGCGACGTTCGACGACGTCGTTCAGCTCCGCGCGCTCGAGCAACTTCGCAGCGAGTTCGAGATCACCGGCGAGCGGATGGTCCGCGATCTCGTCGAGCACCCCGCACGCGGCCAGGATCGCGTCGGACGCGAGCACCTTCGCGATGCGCGCGGCGCGCTCGGGTCCCGGATGCGCCGCGAGTACGCGCTGCGCCAACGCGCGCGTCGGGCTCTCCTTGCCCTTCTCCGCCAGCTTCACGACGCCCTTCAAGTCGATGTCGGGCGGCGCACCGCGCACGACGATCGCGAGCGCTTCGAGCGCCGTCGTTTCCGTCGCGCCGGAGGTTTTCTTGATGAGCTCTGCCGCGGCGACTTTCGCGTCGATGCGTGCCAACGCACGCGCTGCGGCCGTGCGATGAAGCCGCAGCGGTGCTTCGAGAGCGAGCTTCGTGAGTTCACCGGTCGCGGCCTTCGCGCCGCGCGCGCCGAGCGCATCGATGGACCGTTCCACGACCTCCCAATCGATATCCTTCAACGCGTAGAGGAGGAGCTTCTCCGTCTTCGCATCCGACTCCTTGGCGAGGAGCGCGATCGTCGCGAGGCGCGTCTCGTCCTCCTTGGCGCGCATGCCCTTCTCGAAGTCGGAGGCCTGGGGCGCGAGTACGAGAAGCAATGCGAGGATCGTCATGTCGCTCGACACGTTACGGGCGCCGGCCTCGTGCGTCGCCATCGCGTTGGGCGGGAACGAACTCGGCGCTCTCCGCGCGGTTCGTGCGCGAACTGGAGCTTCTGGTCCCCGCACGGTGACGACGAGGCTCGAGGCCCTTCACGGGACGACGCGACGACGCGCCTGGAAGCGTGCGCGGAGCCCGGGTCACAGGCTCGATCCCGCACTTCGACCGTGCGCTATCGCGCGAACGTCGATCCTCACGAAGGGGATTCCCATCGTCGACAGCCGGTGTGCTCGCGCCGAAAACCAGCGTGTCCGATCGGGAGCGCGACGCACGATGCGACGGCCCCAGGCGTCGAGGTCGCGCAGGGTGTCGTGCTCGCGATGCAGGCCGAAATACACGTGCTCTGGAGCAGGTCGAACGCGCGGAACAGGGACTTGTTCGTCCTCGCGTGCAGCATGATCGGCGACTTCCGGGGGAGGGGCGCATCGATCGCGGCGGCGACGAATCGTGGCTTCGTATTCAGTTCGGCGCCGGGATTGGCGCGAGCTTTGCGCTGAGCAACTGGTCGGCGCTCGCCGGGTCGGACGCAACGAGCTTCGCGTGGCGAATCGACCTGGCGAGCGGCGCATTTTCGCCTCGCGTCGCGCGTACCCTCCTCTCCGCGCGTCGCGGGTTCGGAGGTGACAAGCGCTGTGCCTGACCGCGAGCGCGATCAGCGCTTCGCCAGACTCTCGAGCACGGAGCGCAGCGCATCCGGATCGAGCGCGACGGCGATCTCGCTCTGATCCGCGGCGCCTGTCACGACGAACTGCGGAGGCCTCGCGAGCTTCACCTCGATCGCGTCGTGCGCCTTCGTGTTCGGCAGCCGTATGCCCGCGCGCACGTGGTACTTGCCGATCCAGGGCGCGATGTCGCGACCACGCCCGCTCGCATCGACGCGCACGATGCACCAGTCCGAGGAAGTCGCGAGCGAATCGTCGCCGTCCGCGTGCAACCGCAACTCGAGGGCGCAATCCGCCGGCACCGGCACCATGGGCTCGACGCGCACCGCGAAAGGATAGCCGCGTTCCAGCCGCAGCGTTGCTCCGGTCGCGACGCTGTCGAAGCGCGTCGTGCGGTGTCCGGGCAAGGAAACGATGACGTCCGCGGTCTTCGTCGGCGAGGCGAGGATCAGCGTGCCGTCGCGCTTCACCGAAGCCCGAAACGCAGGCTCCTCGCCCACGATGACGGCTGCGTGCCCTTCGGCAAGGTCGTGGGTTCCCTCGGCCGAGACGTTCACGCGGAGCACGTGCAGGACCTCGCTGAGATCGATCGTTCCAACGTCGGTCGACTCGCCCGTGTCGAGCACATCGGCTTCGCGCCGCACGAGATCGAGCGAGTCGAGGCTCACGGTCACGGCGTACCGACCCACGGGGAGCGGCGTCGATCTGAAGCGTCCGTCGTCAGTGGTCTCGTAGTTGCTCATGCGCCCATGGGACGAGTCCGCGAGTCGTATCGCGAAGTCGAGGTCGTGTACGGAGATCCCAGCAGGGACCAACACGCGTCCCTTGATCGCGGCAGCGGCTTGCAGCGTGAGCACGAGGTTCATGGCACCGCGCGCGGCTTCGACCGGTGCACTCGGCGCGCGGCTGAAACTGATCGCGCGCAGCAGGAAACGCTCGACCGGATGCGCGAGACCGATCTGGAACGAGCCGTCGCGCGCCGTTCGCGCATCCACGTCCGACCAATGATCGCCGTAGTCGGGGATCAACGATCGGAGTTGGAAACCCACATCGAGCGAGCGTTCCAACTCTTCGCCGCGAACGTCGAGAACTCGACCTGCGGCGAGCAACGGTTCACTCGCGACGGTCACGTCGCCGAGATCCACGGTCGCCCCTTCGACCGATACACTCGCGGGCGTCGGTTCGGGCCACCACACGATCCCGCTTCGCACGAGTTCACCGCGCGGCACGGTTCGCAGCTCGAGACGCGGGCCTGCTCCTCTCGCGCTGTCCGGATACACGTATGTGGCGAAGCGACCGTCCTCCGCGGTCGTCGGGTCGCACAAGAGCCTCGACATCGCCGGTTCGCCCGGCGCGTGGATGGAACTGATCTCTACGTCACGATTCGGAAGCGGCACGCCAGTGGTATCCAGCAAGCGGCTGACGATGCGCGTGCGGGCGAACTCGAACGGCAGCTCGACGCGCACGAACTCGCCGGCGGTTCGGGGGCCCTCGAACTCGGCGTCCGAGTAGTTCACGGTGCGCAGATTTCCGCCCGCTTCGAAGCACAGCCCGAGCCCGACGTGTCCGAAGCGCACGGTGCGGCCATCGAGGTCCACCCACGCGCTCGTCGTGTTCATCCTGCTCGCGTCCGGCGCCGTGCAGCGTTCGTCGTCCACTTTCAGGAGGCAATCCGCGTCCACGTCGATCGGATGATCCTCTCCGCCGACGAACACGAGCTCGATCGATCCGCACGGCGCGATCACGAGGCGTACGGGATCTGCCGGAGCGGTCGCGCGGGTGAACTCGACACGCGCAGGAGCGCTCGTCACCCATGCAGTCCCGATCGTCAGCGGATCCGTGTCCGTGATCCACGCAGTGTCGAGCGCGACACTCGCGCGGCCGGCATCGTCGGTCCGCGCGTAGGCGATCTCCGTGTCCTCCTCGACATGTCGAACGGTCACCACGACGTCCGACACCAGCGCCCGGACCCGTCGACGACGATCACGGAGACCGGCTTCGTCGCGCCGGCGTTCTCTACGAGTGGAACCGTCGGCTCGAGGTCGGGCGCCGGTGCGCTCTCACGCCGTTCAGGCGTTGCAGGCGCTCAGCGGCGGGACCTTCGATCCTTCCGCTAGCTGCGCGCCGCCGGACGTCGACGAGACCTCGCGCGGGCGCAAAGCAACGAGCGCACCGCCGAAAAGCGCGGCGAGTGCGAGCAGGATTACGAGAGCGAACGCGATCCGCATGTCCTCCAAGTCACGTCGGCTGGGCGCAGCTACATCCAACGCGGTGATTGGGTGCGTTCAGGCCGATCCGCGTGCTTTTGCCGCTAGCAGGCGTTCGTTCGGGGCGGAATACTGCTCTCCTTCGATTCGCCCGCCCCCCCCCGAGTCCGAGAGATCTCGCCACATGGAATCATCGCAGGACGCCGTTCTCGTCTACCGCGAAGGCCAGCTCGTCAAACAGGCACCGCTCAGCGCCGGAATGGTCGTCGGCCGCGGCGCGAATGCCACACTCCAGCTCGAAGACCCCACGCTTTCGCGTGTTCACGCGATCGTCCAGAAGGACGGCGATCGTTGGTTCCTGGTCGACAAGAGTTCGAACGGTACCGTGCTCGACGGCAAGAAAATCGAGACCGATCGGCCGGCGCAGTTGAGTGGGGCTTCCGTCGTCACGCTCGGCGACTACCAGTTGCAGTTCAAGCTCGTGTCGCGCGCCGCGGCGCACGGTGCGACCATTCGCGGGTCGATTCCCATCGCGGCCCCTGCGCCTGTCGAGCCGCCGCCGATGTCGAGTCCGTTGCTCCAGCATCTGGTCGACGGGCACAAGGACATTCCGATCTGGAAGGAAGGCACCGTCCAACTGCGCGTCGCCGACATCATCGACGAGACGCCGGACACGAAGACGTTTCGCATGGTCGGGTTGTCACCGCTGCTCTTCTCGTTCAAGCCGGGGCAATTCGTCACGCTGAAGCTCCCGATCGACGGCAAGGAGATCGCGCGCTCGTACTCGATCTCGTCGAGCCCTTCGCGGCCGCACTGTTTGGAGCTGACGATCAAGCGAGTTCCTGGCGGGCTCGTCTCGAATTGGATGTGCGACAACGTGAAGTTGGGGGACATCCTCAATGCGCGCGGGCCGGCGGGCAAGTTCTCGTGCTTCAACTATCCCTCGAAGAAAATGCTCTTGATCGGCGGAGGCAGCGGCATCACCCCGGTCATGTCCATGCTGCGCTGGATCGTCGACACGGCGGCGGACGTGGATGCGTACCTGTTCGTCTCGGCGAAGTCGCCGCGCGACATCATCTTCCGCAACGAGCTCAATTGGATGTCGTCGCGCCACAGCGGCATCAAGGTCGGCATCACGTGCACGAGCCGTTGCACGGGTTCGGATTCGTGGACCGGTCTGACGGGACGGTGTGACGCGAGCATGTTGAAGTTGCTCGTCCCCGATCTCTTCGAGCGACACGTGTTCATGTGCGGGCCCGAGCCGTTCATGGACGCCGTGACGGCGTGTCTGCGCGGCATCGAGTTCCCGATCGCGAACCTGCACGTCGAGAGCTTCGGCAAGGTGCGCGTCGCGCCGGGCGGCGACGCCAAGCCGCGGGACGTGCCGAAAGTCGTCGCGGTGCCGGTGCTCGCGATGCCGGTGCTCGCGATGCCGTCGGCCGCGATGCCGTCGGCCGCGATCGCCCCGGCTGCGATCGCCCCGGCTGCGATCGCCCCGGCTGCGATCGCCCCGGCTGCATCCGGGGCGCCGACTCCTCTCGCGCCGAGGCCGACGGCTCCCGTCACTCCGCCGCCCGCGCCGGCCGAACCCGCGAAGGGCTTCAAGATCACGTTCTCGAAAGCGGGCAAGTCGGTCGTGACCGCGGGCGACGCGCCGTTGCTCGACCTCGCCGAAGCGAACGGCGTCGAGATCGGCTACCAGTGCCGCTCGGGTTCGTGCGGCGAGTGCAAGGTGCTGTGCAAGACCGGCAAGGTCGTCATGGAGGAACACTGCGCAATCGGCGACGACGAGAGGGCTCAGGGCTTCATCTACGCGTGCTGTGCGCAGCCGACGGCAGACTGCGAGATCGAGGCGTAGCGCGTAGGCAGCCGGCTACCGTCTGCCGGGTTCGACACGCTTGGCGCGTGGATTGCCTCGGCAAACCGCCGCGCGTGGAACTAGGCGGAGGAGAGCCTGGCACCGTACCGCCTTACCGAGAGATCCGCGGGCGAGGTCCGTCGAGCTCGGCGGAAGTGCCTACGCGCCGTACCGCTGATCGACCGTCAACCGCCCGGGTGCTGCGGGAACTTCATGTACGGCAGCCGCACGCCGCGGAACTCGAACGCGTCCGCGCGCATCGAGGCGGGCGGTTCGAGTTCGATGCCGAGCACGGACTTCGCGCGCTGGATTCCGCGGAACGTGACGAAGTCGTCTTGCTCGACGCCGTCGCCCGACACGCCGATCCCGCCGACGAGGACGCCGTTCTTGTAGAGCGGCGCGCTGCCCGGGAACAGGATCAGGCCGCTTTGGTTCGCACCCGGCGCCGCGAATCCCATCTGGTCGTGACGCACCGGCTTGCGGTTCTCGAGCGCGAGCTGATAGAGCGGACCTTCCTCGTTGCCGTCGATGCCCGGCGGATAGAAAGGTTGCGTCAAGAAGCCCAGTGTGCGGCACGTGATCGCGGTGCCCGGTGGAACGATGCCGTCCAGAGGGTGATTGCCCATGCGCGGCCCGCTCGTATCCGTGGAGGCAGAGTTGCTGAAATAGAACGTGTTGCGCGCCTTGGTGATCGCGATGTCGGCCGAGAAGAGCGTCGCGTCTTCCATGCGGTTCAGCGCGAGGATCTCGCCGGCGATGTCCGTCACCGCGATGACCATCGCGCACGGTGACTCAGGCGGCAGGCGAATGGCGGCATGCGTTCTCCGCGCTTCCGTTACGGTGGAATCGACCAGGACTTGGACTTCGTTCGCCGTGAGGCCTTCACCACCCGCGGTGAGCACCGTGCTGTCGCGCGGCGAGATCAAGTACGCGAACGGATCCATCTGCGCCGGCACGCCCGCGACCACTGTGTCCGCGGCGTTGTAGGTGCCGGGCCCGTAGACATTCGAGACGTCCTGCGTGCCGCTGAACGGCAGCAAAATGCCGACGAGGTAAACAGCACCCTCGGGCGGCAGCGCCGCGAACGCGTAGTCCTCGGGCGGACTCAGTGTCGGTGCATTCGTGCGGATCGTGCGCGAGCCCTGGAGCGCTGCGAACTCTGCGCCTTCGGGGTCGGGCGTGCCGAGGCCCTGCGCCTGGCTCGTCACCCAAACTCCGACCGCGCCGACGAGCCGTCGCTGCACGTTCGTCGTATCCACGCCCATGATCGAGGTACCAGTGCGCTTGTAGAGCGGGATGCCGCCCGGCAAGGCCGTGAAGCCCGGCGAGGGCGTCGAATTGTCCGGGTTTCGCAGCCGCGGCAGGCTCTGTGCCGCATCGAAGGGTCCATAGACGACGCCGCGATTCGACGCGTCGATCTGCCACAACGGTCCTTGACCGGTGTTCGCGACTCCCATCGTGGGCCGAGTCGGCGAGGTCGCTGTCGGATCGAACGGGGGCGTGTACGTGCCTTCGTCGAACGTGACCGGGAAGTGGAACGTGCTGATGAACTGGCCCGTACGCGAAGTCAGCGGTGCTTGGCTGTGGGACAAGTACGCAGCGGTGCGCGCAACCGAAACGGCGATGTCGTTGTCGTAGTCGCCCGCGGCCGAGGCCGGGTTGCGGTTCCAAACGCGCAGGATGTTGCCGATGCGGTCGACGACGGCGATCGCCATGAAGGGCGCGTCGATGGACTCCGCGGTGCTCTCGACGATCGCGTCGACCTCCGACGAGGTGAGGGGGTCTGTCGTGGGATTCACGTCCGAGAACGAGATCGTCGCGACGTTCGGTCTCAATCCGTCGTCGGCGTCCAGGCAGCTCGCGGCGAGCAGGCCGACGGCAGCGATGGACGACCATGCGCGAAGGCGCGGCCAAGTCGAACTCGCGGGGGAGTTCGCGCCACGATGCCGCGACGGCGCCGACCGCAAGCCGATGTCCGCACGACGGGAATCGACCTGCACATCCGGACGACTCGAGGAGGGGGGCCTACGCGTCATTCGAGCTCCTTCTCGGGGCTAGGGAGTGCCCCGCAATCCAGCGGGAGCCTACTCGCCACGCGAATCCACGTCCACATGCGCACGCGCTCGAAGCCGCGAACCGTGCGATCCGACGCGATCTCGAAGTCGCTGCGCCCGATTCGCCTCGGGCTCATGCGTCGCGGGGGACACCTCGCTCGTCGTGCGCGTCCCGCGTCCACTGGAAATGGTGGGAGGCGCGCCACATCTCCACTCGACGCCGATGTCCAGGCGGATCCGCTGCCTGCGAGTATGACGTGAGCGGGAGGTTCCCGAATCGCCGACATTCCGGCGTGCATCGTCTTGTCGCTCGGCGCGCTTCTCCCTACGATCCGGCGACCGGAGGCCCCCCCCGATGCCTCGATTCCGTTTCTCGGCGTGGCGCCGTTCGCCCACGCCCACCGCGCTCGTCATCGCAATCGCCTTCGCTGCCACCCCGCGGCGTCTCGAGGCCCAGCAACCGAATCCTCCGTCCGAGGAACCGGTTCCGGCGGCATCCGAAGAGCCGGAATTGCAGCATTTCGAGCCCTTTTCGAGCCGTTGGTACGCGCCTGGCTATCCGCAGAGCGGGTTCGATCCGGCTGGCTACGAGATCAACGAAGTCGGCGGCCGCTGGTTCAGCCCCTACACGCAGAACCAGTTGAAGGGCGACTTCCCGATCCTCGGGACGGACGACGTCTTCCTCAACATGAGCGGCTTGCTGCGTCAGTTCGTCGAAGCACGCAAAGTGCCGACGTCGACGATCAACACGGGCACGGGCGGATCGACGTTCTTCGGCAACGGCAACCAGCGCACGTATCTCACGCAAGTCGCCGTCAGCTTCGATCTCTTCTCCGCGCCTCAAGCTTTCGAGCCCGTGCACTGGCGGCTCAAGCTGACTCCGGTCCTCCAGCGCACTCAGGTGGAGGTCTCGCCCGACGGCGTCCTCTTCGCGGACGCGACGAAGGGCAACAATCGCGTCGACGAGGACTTCGCACTCCAGGAGGCGCTGTTCGAGTACCACATCACGGACCTGTCGAATCGCTTCGACTTCCTGTCCGTCGAGGTCGGAATCCTGCCGTTTCGCAGCGACTTCCGGGGGTTCCTCTTCGACGACGTGAACCTCGGCGCGCGGCTTTCGGGCAACGCCGACGCGAATCGTTGGCAGTACAACCTCGTCGCGTTCGACATGCTCGACAAGGACACGAACTCAGGCCTCAACAAGTTCGAGAGTCGCGGGCAAGAGGTCGTGATCGCGAACCTCTATCGTCAGGACTGGCCGGTCGATGGATTCACGACGCAGGGGTCGATCCACTACAACAACGATCATCGCGGGACCGAATTCGACGACAACGGCGGCTTGGTGAGCCCCGCGCCGATCGGGCTCGCGGGCGACAACACGGTCGAGAGCTACTACCTCGGCTTGGCGGGCGAAGGTCACTTCGGACGCTTCAACGTGACGACGGCGTTCTACCAAGCGCTGGGTCGCGACTCGGAGAACGCGCTCGCCGCACGCGAGGTCGACATCGACGCCCAGTTCGCCGCGCTCGAAGTCTCGTACGACATCGATTGGTACCGCATCCGCGCCTTCGGCATGTACGCCTCGGGTGACGAGGATCCGCGCGACGGCGACGCTGAGGGATTCGACGCGATCTTCGATGCGCCGAACTTCGCGGGCGGCGGACTCTCGTTCTTCAACAGCCAGGCGATTCGCCTCTTGGGCGTGAACCTGACGAATGCGGGTAGCGGCCTCCCGGACCTCCAGAGTTCGCAGTCGCAGGGCAAATCGAACTTCGTGAACCCGGGCTTGATCCAGGTCGGGGGCGCGCTCGACTTCGAGCTCACGCCGCGCTGGCGCGCCGCGGTCGGCGGTTCGTACCTGCGCTTCGACGATTCGGCGAGTATCGAGACCTATCTCGAGTTGCCCAACGTGGAGCGCGAGATCGGTGTCGAGTTCTTCTTCGGCACTCAGTACCGACCGTTTCTCGACAACCACGTGATCTTTTCGGTGGGAGCGTCGACGCTCCTGCCTGGTGCAGGGTTCGCGCGCATCTTCCAGAGCGACGATCCCCTGCACGCGGCCTTCGTGAACATGATCCTGGCCTTCTGAGAGCCCGCGAAAACACATGAATCCTACAGGTCCTCAGACATCAGTTGCGCGGCTTCGCGGCGCGCGTGCCCGCGAGTTCTTCACGGGCTTCGACACCGAGTGAGCGGATGGGTAGTCCCATGGATTCGAATCACATCGAGAAGCAGAGGCCGAGGCGCTGGTTCGCGGCGCTCTCCGGCGTCACCGGCTTCGTATTCCTCGTGATCCTCGGTTGCGCGGAGCACCGCGAGTGGACGGCGTACGAACGCGTGTCCATCCCGGAGCGCGAAGTCGACGGGAAACAGGTCTCGCTGCTTTCGATGCCCCGAGCGGAGATCGACCGTCTCGACGCGAACTGCGTGGCTTGCCACACGAATGCGTCGGACCCGCACGGATCGATGCGTATGGCCTGCGTCGAGTGTCACGGGGGCGATCCGGCAGCCACGACGAAGGAGGACGCGCACCCCAGGCCCGAACACCCGGAGCGCTGGAAATCGGCAGCGAATCCCGAGCGAACGTACGCACTCCTCAACGAGGAAAGCCCGGAGTGGATTCGCTTCGTGAACCCGGGCGACCTGCGCGTCGCGAATCAAACGTGCGGCGGCTGTCACCCCGACCACGTCCTGAACGTCTCGAAGTCGACGATGACGAACGCCGCGCCGTTCTGGGGCATGGCGGCGTATGCGAACGGGATCGCCCCTTTTAAACGCACGATGTTCGGCGAGTCGTACAGCCCCGAGGGCATCGCGCAGCGCGTGAACAACCTCGTTCCCGACGAGAACGGCAAATTGCGCTATCCGACCGAGGAGGAGATGCGCAGGCACTCCTGGGCGAAGTTCCTGATTCCGTTGCCGCGCTTCGAGGCCACGCAGCCCGGCAACCTGTTCCGCGTCTTCGAGGAAGGCAGTCGCCTCGGAACCGTGCCGCTCGGCTTGAACGGGGCGCCTTCGCCGGTCATCGGCGTGCCCGACAAGTTGGAAGACCCCGGCCGTCCCAACAACCGAGTGTCCGATCGCGGTCTCGGCACTTTGAATCGCGTCGATTTGACGCTTCTCAATGTCCACAAGACGCGCCTGAACGATCCGCACTTGTCGTTCTTGGGCACGAACGATCAGCCGGGCGACTATCGCTCGAGCGGCTGCTCGGCCTGCCACATGGTCTATGCCAACGACCGCGACCCGATCCATTCGGGTCCGTACGCGCAGTTCGGCCACATGGGCCAGGCGCGGTCCACGGACGATCCGACGATTTCGAAGGTCGAATCCGGTCACCCGCTCCAGCACAAGTTCACGAATGCGATCCCGTCGAGCCAATGCATGGTCTGTCACATGCACCAGCCGAACTCGTTCGTGAACACGTTCTACGGCTACCAGATGTGGTCGTACGAGACGGACGGCGCGCCGATGTTTCCCGAGAAGACGGAAAAACTATCGGATGACGAGTGGTTCGAGCGTGTCGACCGCAACCCCGAGGGCGCGGCCGAGCGCGGCAAGTGGGGGAATCGCGATTTCCTCGCGAACGTCACCGACTTGAACAAGGACCTGAAGCACAC
>Ga0163149_10002374_pt1 | contig 22769 bp, 21 predicted proteins | sample OliLakLV19MP5G1_FD_148604 | JGI IMG/M metagenome (GOLD analysis project Ga0163149, IMG submission 148604) | Freshwater microbial mat bacterial communities from Lake Vanda, McMurdo Dry Valleys, Antarctica - Oligotrophic Lake LV.19.MP5.G1 | ecosystem: Environmental > Aquatic > Freshwater > Lake >...
ATTTGACATTTAAGTACAGCAAAAATCCCGATCGTTGGGCCGTGGTGGTGGCCAACCCAATGGCTTGAAAGGCAAAGCCCAAAAACATCCAAAAGCCCATTTCGGCGCCCCATCTCAACACAACATGGTTGTTGTTGTTGTTGTTGTTATTGTCCACATTCGTTTCTTTGGTGGTCGTCCATCGAGTAGCATTCTTGTCCATCGTAGTACTACTACTACTGCTTGCAGGAGTAGTACCTGCTTCGGCATCCCCCGTAGAAGCTTCCAAAAGGGCCTCCTCCTCCTCCGTTTTTGTTTGTCGTGCTGGTGGTACTAGCAACGGAGCACTGGCCATCACGGCTCCAATCCCAAATCGCAAGAGGGTAAAGGGTCCGGCATTTCCCTCGTCCACCACTAATTTGATCACCGCGTGTTGGGTTCCCCAAATGACGGCCACGAAATTGAGGGCGAGAATGGCCGTGGGAGGCATGCCCCCTAAAAGGGAACATCCAGCAGACGTATTGTCAGGGGAAGGGTGATTGTTGTGGTTGTTGTTATTGTGGATGGATTCCGTACTAGCACCACTCATCTCTTGATTTTGATGATTGTTTTTGCTCTTGTTCTTTATATTGTTGGATTCCACTCGCTTTCGTTCCACTAGTTTTGGTTCCGATGAAGAAAGCAGGACAGAGTCGTCGTTGCGCGTGTCGGCTGTCATGATGCTCTCGGCTGCTATCAGAAACGCGGGCTCTGTGGTATCGGAATGGGTGGTAGTAGCGCTGGTGTTATGACAAGGGCTTTCTTGTTGTTGCTGTTGTTGCTGTTGTTGTTGTTGCCAAAGAAGAGTCCTGGGCCGCCTCCGTCTTGGCCGTACTACTAGTAGACAGTTGGTGGATGACAATGGGTAACCTCGCGAATTACTAACAATAAGGTGATGATGGTGTTGGTGAAGCTGCAGCGCAGGGGCAGGTGCGCAAGGAGCATGAAAGGCGGCAAGGGATCGCATACTCACAAAATTGGGAAAGCGCTTTCGAGGAAGGATCGAAAGGCATGAAAAGGAAGCCGCAGATTTTGTGTCAGGCAAAGTGTTCGATAGACTTGGTTATTATGATAACAATGAGTACTGTAGCTATAGCTAGCTACTAGTAGTAAGAGAGCATGAGACAAGAGCGAGTGGGCAGAGATGAAAGGTCATAATTATGGTTTTGATGAAGCCCAGCAGTTGCAGTTGGGTGAGTCAGCGATCGAAAAATGGCCGAATTTAGAAAATATCAATACAAGATCCATATTTTAGTAGCGCACTTATCCCCTTTTAACGAATATAGCTAGTGATTTAATTACGGCATATGTCGTAGTGACAAACAAAGATGTCGTAGTGACATGCATTTGAGTACCGTTCATTAATCATTTATCACACGCGTTCGGTGCCACGCCACATAACGCACGTTTATAACGCGCGTGATTTTGGTTAATGTCCGGTACTCAAATGAATGTCGCTACGACATATTATTCTGCCACTATAGTTATATTACGCGTGGAATATTCGTATTCGAAAGTGAGTCCCGGGATGATGATTGTTGTTTCCGTTAGAGTGCCTGCCGGAAATGAGCACGTACTAGTACAGACCAATGCTGTTATTAATATTGTAGATAGTGATCGAAGGTCTGGAATAATCAACTCCTTGTTTTCGAAAACAATCCTCTTGCCAAAGTGCATTGTACAGCATCCATCATCACCAGCACCATGGCCATTCAAGTGGTGGTCCGTCCGCATCCAGATTCGAGTCATTTGTCTCTGGATCACAACACACAAGAGGTCACCATCCTTTTGCCACAGCGGCTCAAGAAAAACAACAACACTATTACCAATGACGACTACGACAATGGTAAAGAGGAGGATGTTCACATGTCGAAAAAGATCTATCCCGTCTCCGTGGCCTTGGCACCTCCAACCACACAAACGGAACTCTTTCAAGCGATTTTACAACCCATGCTGGATTCATGGCTGGCACAGGGACAAAGTGGGGCCATGTTTGCCTATGGGTTTACAGGTACGTATACCTTTTTTTTTTGAATGGATAGTTGAATTTCGACGTTCCAGTCTGTATAATTGTCAATTCATGTTTGTACTCATTCCACCACATTGCCTTGCAGGAACCGGAAAATCCCACAGTCTCTTTGGTACCGACGAACAACCAGGAGCCATTGCATTGGCGGCTCATTATTTGCTAAGCAACGTATCCTCCAAGAATGACGACAATGACAATACGAACGATGATGCTTCCACAACGCTACTGGTATTGCGCGTTTCCAGTTACGAAGTGGATGGCAAGACCTGTCGCGATTTGCTGGGCAATCACGAGCCCTTGACGGTGCGCATCGATGAGCACGGAATGGCCCAATTGCGTCATGTCGATGGCAGCGGTCCTTTGACCCGACAAGTGGTGAGCACCACGGACGAATTCCAATCCCTTCAATCCACATTGCAGACATCGCGACGCGTCGGAAGATCGACCGTCCACGATGCGAGTTCGAGAACCCATGCCATTGTCGATTTTGAAATTGTGGATGCCAATGTTATTCGTCTGGAGCAGACCATCGAAGAGAAGCATGCCGCCTACATTGCCATTAGCAATGCCAAGGACGATGCCCTCATGGTGCAAATCGAAGAAGCCTACAAGCGGGATGGAGCTGGGGCCGTGGTGAACGGAGTACCGCTTGGAGATTTGGTGCGACAGCATGGATTGCCGAGTGAAGAAGCGCTTCAAGCGCTCCGAGATGCCAGGACAGCCTTGACAGAATACATACAGCAATCTTCCCACAAAGCCTTGCTGGGTAGTTTTTCCTTTATCGACATGGCAGGAAATGATTGGGAACAAGCCACAACGATGCAAACCAGTCAAGCCAAAAAGGAACATGCCGAGATTAATACATCCCTCCTAGCCGTCAAGGAGTGTTTTCGAGCCATGCAACAACAAAAGACGCATGTACCGTATCGTCGGTCTCATTTGACCAAAATCCTCAAGCGTCACTTGGATAGCCACTCGTCCAATTGTGTCATGTTGACCACCATTTACCCTTCCTGCGGCAGCTCCAACGATAATGGCGACGACAAAGAAGTGAGGCTCAAGCAGACCATGAACACTTTGTTGTATGCTTCGTCCATTGCCACGAGATCCAAAGTCCGCTAAATAGTCAGTCAACGGAGGGACTGAAGGGCGGGGTTTTATCTGTATTTGTTGGCTTTCAACCATGCTAACTTACGAATTAAACATACTACTCAAGTCCCGATCATGTTCCTAGAAAGATGTTTGTCTCGTGCAAAACCTCGTCAAAGTTGCGGCAAGCGGTCAAGTGCGTGTCTACAGGGCTGTTGTTCTGTACATGATGTCTGAGGTCAAACACCCCCAGTGCGATCTTTGGAGAACGGGGAAGATCTTTGTTTGGTCTCACAAAGATACCGCCAAGACTAGGGAGTTTGAGGGGTGCAGGTGTTTGAAAACCCTAGCCCGCAGGTCATAGAAAGAACTGTGGATCTTTCTCAACGGTTTCAGGTGTGGTAATAGCCTGTGAGAGAGTGCACGTTACTGCAGCGTGTTGGCGGCGCCCGAATCGAACGAATCGGCCGTTCAAATCTTCTGATCGGATGCTGAAAACTTGAGACCGCAAACATATGCTACCCGTACTCCAACAATATGAACGACAAGGTAGAAGTTGTGCCACTCGTTTAGATCTTTCATTTTTCAGTTGAAGGTCGATCAAGATGGACATGCTGGACATAGTTGCCAGCCTTAGTCACTTTCTGGAAGTCCCAGAGATGGTCAATCTGGGGTGCACCTGTAAGATGCGAGAAGCCCAGTGCCGAGAATTGATAACGTCGCGCAAGGAGCAAGTAGAAAACGAGCTAGAAACAACTGAAGAGCACACCAAATGGAGGATGTTGATACGCGAGATTCATTTGAGTCTGAATTAGCGGCCAACCCCATCGTGCGCTTCAAGATGTGCGCACAGCAGGCTCGATTTCGTTTTCTTTTTATCAAGCGTATGCACCATACTGCTTGAATTGTAGAATGATTGGAGCTCGATCCTCGCGACTCACTCTATCTTCAGTGGAAATCTTCCCGAGCAATCTAAGATTGGTGAGCGGGTCCAAGCTGACTTCGACCATCCAGGACAGTGAGAAAAAAAATGTGCTTTTTATGGGGTGTGGGTGGGTCAATGCAGATCTTTAGGGCTGAAGTTTTCATACCTTAAATAGACAGAATTCTATGAATTCTATAAAGCAATCTCAGGGTGGCCTTGCCTTATAGACTATTCTAGAACTAGATTTGGACCCTTAGCAGACTGTTCTGTTAAGGACATTCTATTAGCTTAACAGACAGACATTGCAGAATTAAGCAGACTAAAAAGTTTCAATGACATCGGTGATCAGTCAGTCTCTGTCTCTCCAAACAGGTCCGTGCACCGATCATCAGCAACAGCCTCATCATGTCCCACCTCCATGTGATCATCAGACAAAAAGAGTATTGTGGGAATGCAGCTCATCCAGTTGCTTCCCAGCTTGGGATGTCATCAGTCTTCAGGGTGACAAGCTTTTTGTTGATGTTGAACAAGAGCTGAACCTCAACAGCAGCAAGTGGGTCAAAGCGAATCTTCTTCTTAATTGGGGTTTGCTGGTTGTTGTCTTCATCATTTCTTCAGTCTGATCTTGAAGGGCAGTCAACTCTTCCAAAAGCTTGTTGGCATGGGGCAGGGCTAGGGCCTCAGGTGTTGTGGGATCCAAAACACTGAAGCAAACAACAGACCAATCAGTGAACACAGTGATGAGGTTGGGTTCAGTCAACTGACCAACTGACCTACTGACCAACGGACTGGCTGGCTGGGTGGGTGACCACCACTGCTTCAAAACAAACAATGTAGCAGATGAATTCACTTCATTCACATAGCATTCACTTCATTCACATAGCATTTAGACAAGTACAATTTCATGTTGGATGCTGTGTCTGCATGCACAGTGAGTGGAGTCACATCCCAATGCAAGCAATCCACATCTCCTTGAGTGTGGCAGTTGCAAGCAAAACTCAAATATCTAACATGACCTATGCATGACAGGGTTGAAGAACATTTAATCTGCTGTGGAGACTTTTTCATTTTTGGTGGTAGTGTGGGCTTGTTCCTTAATTTTCACATGTTCTTGGTTGAAATGAACACAAGATTTTTGATTGTGGTGCACCCAATTCCATCCAACATTTGTGGTTTGACTGCTTTCTGCCTGGCCGGATGAATTCAGATCAACATAGACATTTGAGTTTTGGTTGTCCGACCCTTGGTTGTTGAGATGTAGACAATTCAGGCTTTTCCAGAGCCTGTGTGAGGATTTGGCCACCATTTGTCCTTTTAGAAGCAAAAATTCCACATCTCCATGAGTTTGGCAGTTGCAAGGCAAACTCGCACATCTAACCTGGCCTATTTGTAATGTAGTTGAAGAGCATTTCATCTGTTGTGGTGACTTTTCCATTTTTGGTGGTGGTTTTGGCTTGCTCCTCGATTTTTGCACGCCCTTGGTTGAAATGTGCACGTGGTTTCTGATTGTGGTTCACTCAATTCTTTTCAACTTTGTTGTTTTCAGTGCATTTCTGTTTAGCTGGATAAATTTAGATCAACATGGATAGTTGTATTTTGGTTGTCCGACCCTTGGTTGTTGAGATGTGGACAATTCAGGCTTTTTCGGCGCCTAAATGACCCAAAGACCCAGATTGCGTGGGCCAAATGGTCCACATCTCAATGCGTTTCTGAGATGTGAGCAAAGTTCCCATGTTGTTTCTCATCTGCTTTTGATTGCAGTGAGGAATGTGAAAGCTTGCTGGTCTCATTTTTCCATTTTGAGGACCAGATGGGCTGATTAGTGTTTTTCGGTCGCATTGGGGGCCCTTTGCATCTGCGGGCGGAGTTGGCAAGTGACACAAAACTCTCCTCTGATTGAATCACAGAGAATCCTTTTGTTGGCCTCACAACTAACTCATGGACTGAAGATTTGGCTACTTGGGTCATGCTCAGTCTCTTTTGTTGGGTCTCTGTGGCTGCTGAGTGAAAAATGGCCCGACGAAACTGTGACAGCACTGACCCTGACACTCTTGGTCAACATCATTCTGTCAAGTCTGTTGGTTCTGGACTTTCTAGAATGGACACGCCATTGTGGGCATGGTGGTCTGTGAAGGTCCAGACTGAAAAATGGGCCCTTGGTAGACCATTCTGTTAACAAAATTCTATTAGGCATGCTACAGTAGTCTGTCTGTTAAGGTCTGTCTGTTGAAGGCATGGAAGTTTTGCAAAAAGACACGGACTCTGTCATTTAGGGTTGAGGTTTATCAAGAAGTCAACGATTTGAGTCTGGGATGGCAAAATGTCCGACTACCCAACTGTGCCCTTTTCAGCCGTTCACGGTGTGACACCATTTGATTAAGCCCCCTTTTTGCACATCAAGAGCACATCAAGAAAGTATGCAGTAAAGAGAAACACACGTTTGGCTGAAAAATAAAGGAAGACTGACTATTCAGGTCCGACCAGAGGAGGCGTCTCATCTTTTCTCACAAAAATACTCCACAAACAAACACAGCAAAAAGCCAACAAGCATGATGATTAAAACAACCACACCAGCCAACACCTTCGAGAGGTTTGCCAGCGTTGTTCGCACTGCTGCTGGAAAGCTGGGACAATTGGAAGAAGAATTCGTCAAACTCGGCGATGGCATCATTAACCCCCCACAACCAACTCAGGCCCAGCAAACAAGAAATGCCATCATTCGACAACAACACATGATCGAAATGCTATTAGAGAAAGAACGAGAAGAAATGTTCCGTAGGCAATATGCAATCGAAGAGCAGATTCAACAGCGCAATCAAAGAGCCGCCCAACAGCAGCAGCAAGAAGAAGATGACAACCAAGCCGCCGAGGAATCACGCCAACGATGCCTCCAAGTGATCCAGCAACATTTGGTAGAATTTCTCGAGCATCAACCACAAGCGTCCTATATCGAGTGGCTTGGGGCTTTGCATCCTGAAAATGCCACCACAGGGGGAGACATCGACAGCCGATTCTTGATTCCAGGAAATCCTTGGTCCGAAGCCTACGCACAAGCCACAGCGGAACGAAGACCTGTATCAGGGCCAATGAGCCTTGCCCGAGTGATTAGTGCATAAACCAAACCAAAGCTAGATATGAATAAACTACACTATATAAACAAGCCCAAACTTTCAATTCAACTATCAGCTAGCGAGTCATCCGCAAAGTCGCAGACAGAAAGCGGTATGCCACTGTTGGATAGTGATGTGACAAATCTGTCTAGTAATATAACTAATAAATGACTTCCTACCTCCCCCTTCCGTGCTGCGTATTCATTCGAACAACTTGCAAATAACTTTGCTGACCTATTGTAGTTGACGAGCCTCTAGTTATATGTAGTGTGCCATGGTCACAGTGAGATGTAGCGTCGTTCTTGCGTTTTCCTTCACTGCTTTTGACTGAACTGGAAACTCAAAACAGTAAACGATCCCCAAAGGAAGACATGTAGATCTGGCCGTCAACACAACCACCACCATTGCAGAAAAGAGTCGACAAATTCAATGGAAGCGTCGCTGGCGACTTCCTTCACCATGTTCCCCGACTTCGATCTGTTCCCATAACGGTATAAGCTTGTATAAAAATAGATCGACTGAGCCCTGTCATCCATGCTACTAGTAGGCAAGATGAGATGTTTTGACAATAATTAGCCAGCATTTTGGTAGTAATTTTGTTCAACTTGTTCATCCTCCCACCCGTCGTAGGCCTGAAGAAAATCGGAAATGGATTCCAAAGGCGGGAGTGTTGTGGTCCTTTCATCGGCTTTGCGGGTGGTGACTGCGGGATTGTCGCCATCCTGGTTGCTACTAGGACAAGATTCGTCTCGTTCGTGAACCTTTTCCACCAAGGCAAAGCGAGTCCATTTCGTTAGCCAGTCATAGTCCTCCTCGTTCTCATCATCTTTTTCTTCTTCTTCACCGTAACTGATATCAAAATTGGAATCATGATACCATTTTCGAGAATAGGTGATAAAGAGTAAGGATCGGAGATGACTGCTGTTGTTGATGCCACCACGATGGGTCATCATATAATCGACCAGTACCACATCGCCCCGATTCAAAAGTGGGATGCGATTAAACCCAGTAGGACAAGGTTGCTCAGCGTCTCGTTTTTGATCAAAATCGAAAAGACTTTCCACAATTCCATCTTGCAACCAACGATCGTCCAACACGTCATACTCGGCACCGAGACCACGTAAATTGGATGTGCCCAAACAAAATTCCGTAGGACCCAGGTCATGCGTCATATCCAACAATGGAGTAAACATATTGACCGCATAGGGTGGTAGGTCGTGTCCGGCCACTCCAAAGTCCTGCAAACTATCGTCTCCCTGCAAATGGACTCCATCCGCGTGCCATCCTTGAGCTTGGGCCCCCGCTTCGGCATTGATATTTCCAATATGATTGACAATGAGGTCGTCGCCCAAGATGGTAGGCGAGGATAAAATCTGCATAATGATGGGATGAGCAAAAATATCGGACGTCACTAAATTTCGGGGCGGCAATATATTCCATCGTTTGTTTCCTTCATGTAATACAAAGGAATCTCCACCATGCGTCGTGGCTCTACCTCCTTTGGGAGTTGTAGTTTTTCCCGTGTACACTTCTCCAACGTATTTGGAAAATTTGGAATGAAGATCTTGAACTTGCTCCTTGGAGAAGACATTGCGCAAGACTACCAAGTGACACTTTTCAAAGACCAGTCTTGCATCATGAATGATGGTGTCGTCCTTCAAGGATACGTCAAATTCACGTTCCAGGCAATCGTAATTGTCAAAGGTTTCCAAAATGTTGGAGAAGTGACGGTCCGCATGATATTGATATGACGGACACTCGTCGTCTTCTTCGTCCTCGCTGTCTTCTTCTTCTTCTTCTTCGTGATTGTGCATGAATGCAGCTGTTTGTTGTGGCCGTTTTTCTTCCTTTTGCACAGCATTCCATACTTCAGTTAGCATGGTTTCTAATTCTGCCTCGTTGTCGTCATTGCTGGCATTGTCGTTGCCAAAGGAACCTTGTAAGACAAGTCGTAAATCACGGAGTAATAATTCATGACTTGTTTCAACATCGTTGCCTTGTGCAGCTGCAGATGCACGAAGGGAGACTTCGGCCAATCTCCTGGCAGCATCCATCCTCGTGCGATGTTGTGGATTGTCATTGTCATCATGATGATCGGGAAGAGCTGGGGACGACGACAATGATGGTGCCGCTACAACATAACCAAGACTACTATTAGTAGTAGAGTAGCCGGCGAACAACAGCAACAGTAACAACCAACATTTGTCTATTATTGTCATGAGCATAGGTCTAGTTTTGTCTGTACTAACTGGTGCAGCACAACAAACAGCTAGTTAGCAACAAATGGATTTGGAATCATCAATAGCGCATCTTACTTGAATAGTATGGATAGTAATCTATCGTCACGAAAAGCCAATGAGATGAGAAGCTTGCACCATACCAGTACCATGCAGTATCACGAATATGTTGCGGGGTGCTCCTTATGGTGCCTGCCACGGTCCGTACGGTGCCCCCAAAATATAGAGGTGGTGTGCGTCTGAGCAGAATATCGTAACAGAATATCGTAATGGAATATCGTAATGGAATATCGTAATGGAATATCGTAATGGTCCTGCGTGCGTCCCTAACCCTGCGTCGGACACACCGACGCATGAAGTAGAGGGCGTCCAAATGGTTGGTGGTTGCCGGGTTCGATTTTTTGAATTCGGTTTTGTTAGGGCCTTTTTACCTACAGTACCACAAGTTACTCCGAGTACTCTACTAGCTAGTAGAGCTACTAACTACTCGGAGCTAGCTAGTAGCTAAATCGTAGTGAAGTAGCAAGCTAGCTAGTAGTTAGACAGGCCCATTGCATCAGCGCATTTTCAAATAGTATCTATGCATCAATATCGAGGAAACGGATCAAAACAACAATAATGAAGCCGCTGGCATGGCCACCGCGAGTTCGCATAGGGCGAGGAAATGTCATAAGAAAACCGACACTACAATATCCATGTGCTAACAGCAACAATATAAAGTAAGACTTGCCAATAACCTTGTTATCATCACACAACGAACTCAAACTACTACAGTACTATACTACACCAACATGGGAAATGCTCCATCCAACAATAGTAACAGCGGAAGAAGACCTAGCAATCTGTTTCGGTCCAACAGTCAACAAGCCGTGGATCCAGGAGTGATTCATGCGGCACTGGAACGAGCAGCACAAAGCAATCCAGACATTTATCAAAAGAAACTGCGGTCATCCGCAGCAGCAGCAGCAGCACCCGTAGCCGCAGGCGGTCTCTCCAAGCAACGACAGAGACGCTTGTCGGAAGTCCTGCGAGAACCCGGAGTCGATGGCGTTGCCTACTTTGAAGAATACGAAGGCAATGAACCCCATGATGAGTATTGCGAACAGGGACCCCTCGAGCCAGAAATGCCACGACAGCGCAGTCAAAGACGCTTGTCTCGGTCCAGTCGTCGTGGGGGCAGTACTCAAAATATGGGCATGGACACGTCGTCGGGCAGTCAGCAAGGATCCATGAGCAGCAGCAGTCGAAGACGACGACGAGGATCGGTAGAAGATTTTGCCAAATCCGTGTCGCACATGAGTCCACAACAAGTACTTCGATCTCTGGAGGGATTTGCAGACATGGATGACGATGATGCTGATGAGTACTTGCATACTCTGAAGAATCAACAGTAGGAAACGCGAGAGATGGCCTTGAAGAAATCATGACAACTCCACCCAAAACCGACAAATATACTGGGATGATGCGGATGTGTACAGTCTGTATCTTTTCCTACTTTGGAGAACCGCGAAGGCAACACTGGGAAGACGATTGCCTCTTGGAGAAAGCGCCGACACTTTTCATTGAAAGATATAACAAAAGCTAGCTAGCAAATCAAACTATTTACACTTTTTGAGCAGTCCTTTGGCAACGCATCAGCTCCATTTAATCTATAGGAACAAAATAGTAGAAGAGGTGCAGAAGAGTAAAATCTGCAGCTGACATAGGACACTATCTTCTAGTTTCGGCTACTTGTATGGCGCCCGTGCTTGTCTCGATCGTGATTTGAGGCAGCTACAGACCACTACTAACATGCTACTACCAGTAGTTCGGTTGCCACAACTTGTTGAACCACATATATTTTACAAAGCATAGCCACCAATCACACTATAATATGACCTCACTCTAAACTTCGGTAAGAGCAGCCACACCCGGAAGTTCTTTTCCTTCCAAAAGCTCCAAGCTAGCACCACCGCCCGTACTAATGTGAGAGACCTTGTCTCCAAAACCAAATTGGTTGACGGCTGCCACGGCATCTCCACCTCCTACAATCGTGGTAGCTCCATTGGCGGTAGCTTCGGCCATGGCCTTGGCGACAGCAAAGGTACCATCGGCAAAGTTGGACATTTCGAATACACCCATGGGTCCATTGAAAATGATGGTTTTGGCTTTGCTAATTTCATTGGTAAAGGTTTCAATGGTTTTTGGTCCAATGTCCAATCCCATCCATTCGCCATGGATTTCCTCCACAGGAGCAACGGCGGTATTAGCATCATTGTCGAATTTGTCCGCCAAGACCACATCTTCTGGCAGCAATAATTTGACGCCCTTGGCTTCGGCCTTTTCCATGAGTTGTTTGGCCAACTCCGTCATGTCCTCCTCGACGAGACTGGCTCCAATTCCCAATCCCTTGGCTTTGTAAAAGGTAAAAATCATACCTCCACCCAAGAGAATGACATCGCATTTTTCCAACAAACTTTCAATGACAGGGATTTTAGTACTCACTTTGGCACCACCGACAATGGCCATCATGGGACGTTTGGGTTCTTCCACGGCTCCAATCAAGTACTTTAATTCTTTTTCCATCAAATATCCTGCCGCACTGTATTCCATGTGCTCCGTGACACCGGCCGTACTGGAATGAGCTCGATGGGCGGTACCAAAGGCATCCATGACAAAATAATTGGCCAATTTGCCCAATCCCGCGGAGAGTTCGGGATCATTTTTGGTTTCTCCCTTGTGAAATCGTGTATTGTCCAGCAATAAGACCTCGCCTTTGGTCAATTTGGCGGCGGCCGCTTCCACATCGGGTCCCACGCAATCGTCGACTTTGATAATGGACGTCCCCAACAAGGCCTCCAAGGGTTTGACGACGGGCGTCAATCGACCATTTTTACCCGTTTCAATGACTTCCCCCTTGGGACGTCCAAAATGACTGCACAAAATGACATTGGCGCCTTTATCCAACAAGTATTTGGTAGTGGGAACAATGGCTCGTAACCGAGTATCATCGGTGACTTTGGTAACATCATTCTAAGGATAAAAGAAATGGATTTAAGATTATCGATGTGAGAAAACGCAAACAGGAGGACCCAACGCCTACCAAACAATTTTTTGGCGCAGACCGAAAAAAGAATGCCAAACCAAAAATAAAAGCAAACAAATCTGTATCCAAATTTGCTGCTTGCTTTGCTCGTCGTACCTTGTCCAATGGAACATTTAAATCGGCACGGACCAATACATTTTGGCCTTCCAAATTCACTTTTTGGGCCAATCCTTCGACATTCAATTTGGCCAATGCTTGGGGAGAGGCATGGAACAATCGTTGACGGACCACAGTCTTGCGAGCCGCAAATTGGAAGAAATTTCTCGAGGCAAACATGGTCTCTCTAATTTTTTTTACTTCCGTTGAGCGGGTGTGTCTTTGGATGATTGTGCAAATGTACCTGCCTGTGGTCGTTGCGTGAATTATAGGAAACGATTGTAGTCTGCAAAGCGATGATGATTCAGGATACAAATAATAGCTAGCATGTTTGCTTCCGTTCATGGTGCTGTCCATGCACGCCTGTTAAAAAAAAAAGAAATCGTGTTTGTGACGTTTGCCAGTGCGAACACGTCACAGACGAAGGAATGACGAACAGACCTTATCAAAGCTTGTGTGCGTCTCAATTTTGCAGTTATGTAGCTTGATGTACCCAGCTATTCCGTGGCGAAAGCTTAGCTACTAGCTAGCGGAAAAACTCAACGATTGGCTATTACTAGCTACCCACTAGCTACTAGGCTACTGTAGCTACTAGCTAGCTAGATACTTTTGGCTACTGTACCCAAGCATTGGGCACCAGTGCGCTGCCCCTACTGATAGCTAGCTAGACGGCGGCGATGAAAGATTCCGGAAGGACAAATTTACGATTTCGCAGCTGCTATGCCAGATCCAGAGAGAGGGGCCAGCAGCTCCTCCATTGATTCCATTTGATCAAGGAATCCGTGGTTAGATTAGACGTTTTCGATCGCCATGCTTCTGTTGCTGTTTTACTGGATCAATGCATCTACTGGGACACTATGAATGGCGGATGCCACGAGGAGCGAGGATTGTTTCACTTTTTCAATGGGGTCGATGTTGTCTTGAACCACGGTACCCACGACGTCGTTTTCAAAGCGATGAGTAGCAGCCACTACAACATGAACTTCCGAATAGGCAAGGGGTAAGGAGCCACTGCGGCTAAGGGAATCCAACAAGTCAAAGGCTTTGTCTTTCTCTGTCTTGATGTCAGCCGAGGACATGCTTTTCGTTTCGGTTGGGCTCAGTAAGTTCTTCTGGTGACTTCGGATCCACACATCGCCTGTTTTTATGGTAGTCACATGGAGGGCGTTGTCAGAGTCATGCTGTTCAAATTTTGCATCAAGCTGCTTGGGAATGTTGGTGAAATCCACAGTCTCTGCCATGCTGGTCGCTGAGCTTATCGGTTCTTGCATAGCAGTGTTGCCTTTTGATTGCGGTAGACGTTGTTGTCGTTCGACAGGGCCCTCTTTACGGTAGTCAAAAGCACCGGCAGATTCTGCAGTAAGATCCTGGCAAAAAGTCTGCACTCGTTCAGTTCCCTTCGTAGTATTTGCTGCGCCGTCAATTTCGGTATATAGCTGGTCCAATCTCGCGCGATGGGCACTGGTGCTATTTGTCAAGAGTTTTCTCATTAGTGTTCTCGCCGGCGCAAAGGCCGATATGGAGCCAGCCCCATCGATCCTATAGATCTCCTTCTCAATATTGTTCAAGACAGAACGCTGGCGCTCTAATTCTTCCAACGTCGCCATACCAACTTCCTTGGAAGCAGCAATCAAAGCCTTGTTTCCCAACGAACCTTGAAGTTTGTTTTGCTGTCCCGCTATAGAGCCGCCATCCATCACAAATGCACCATTTTTCTGCGTGTGGGCGTGGAGGAACCCTCCTTCCCGTTCATGGGCTGCCCGCAGCGCTTTCACAGCATCTTGGAGGCTTCTGAGATGTTGGTCCATACGTTGCAGTCGATTTTCCGCTTCCTTTCTATGACATGCATCTGCCAGCAATCGAGATTCCATTTTCGTAATACGCTCTGTGCCATGAGAAGCCCTGAGCCTCTTTTCCACCCTGTCGAGAATGTCGACACCGATTACTGTGGTCGGCATCTCACGCAACAACCGGTGCACGTCCTCTATCTCGGCTCTCAGATTACTGTTCCAGTATTGCAGCATATCGCTCGCACCAGGATATCTCTCAATTTCACCCGGATCCTGATAATCGCGCAATATTTGGTTTAGATCCTGCCTTTGCTCTTCTCGTTTCGTCGCCTCCAGTCTTTCGACGGCCCCCAATACTGACTGAATGCAGTCTTTCACCATGTTGACCTTGGTTCCTCTGTCGGTATCTTCGGGTCCGTCGTAGGCCAACAAGTCGGGTGGAATTTGGTAGTCAATAAAAAGTGTCAAGAGATCTTGGGTTAATTGAATCTCTTTGGTCAGAGCCCCCTGAGGAAGATGCAAGATATCTTCTAGCTGCGGCTTGAGTTGAATGACGCAAACACCAAAGACGGACGAGGATAGTTGCATTTCTCGAAAAGCATTGGCAAACCGTTTCTGCTCTGGTGACAATGAGGCAAGGTTATCTTTGAATTCTTTAGCTGTCGGTAGCTCGTCCTGGAGCAAAGGGATCAAGACTTGGTCTTTGTTTTGCAAAATAATGGCATTTTCGGGATCCAACTGGTCCGGGCCTCCATTTTACCAAGGACAACCAAAAAGCAAGAAAACTGATGTGCTCGAGCTGTCAGCTGATACCTGTTTGTTGTTGAAGCATTCTCGGAGCCATTCGTAAAGCGGTGCCGAAGCCAGCCATGTAAATACCTGTCTCCTGTCAGTGCTACAGTAGCGGCGGCATTGAGCCGAATGCGGATTGGCGGTCCTGTTGGAATGTGCCTTGTAAACATGTCACAGGGTTCCACGTTACTGGGACTGGATTGATCAGAACATTCAATGCTTAGGACTCCGTCGGGATAATGACCTGGGCGACGAACTGCATAACAAAAGGGAGTAGGTTTATAGTTTGGGCAGAAGAGCTTGTTCGAATAGTAGAACCTGATAAAGTCATCAAAGTCTTTCGAGTAAATGTGCTTGCCAATGGCCGCCACAAGCTGTTCCTTCAGCATGTGTTCAATGTAGTCAACCGCCTCTCTGTATTGTTTGGATAATGCACATGCATGCTGGCACATCAGCTCTAATTTGGCCTCCGCTTCAGATTTTAAATGAGTGGCGTCTGCTGAGGAAGGATACCCAACACGAATTGCTTCTAGCGCTTCAACTATAGTACGGGATTGCTCTCCAAGCAGTAGGTCTATATCCGCCTTTGCCAAAAGGGGAGATCTCTCCTCTTCTAATGACATCAGTGCTTGTTCCGAGGCGTGAATACTCTGAGAAGTAGCGCCAAGGTTTTCAAACAAGGGGAGAACGGGACAAAAGGGATGGTCGGGCTCGACAGATGCCAGCGGCGGATATGCGTCATCATTGTTATGTTCCGTCATCACACCAATTTCTACCTCGTCCAAACAACCATTAAGGGTAAGGAAAAAGACAGAGCACTCTTGAAAGAATTTGAAAGCACTTTCAATCTGTTCGTTGCGACGAGGTGTTTTGCACTTTTTGGGATCGCTGCGATCGATACGAATCGTGGAGATTTTCTTTTCTGGACAAAAATTATCGAGGAACCATGTCAAATTTATGTCGATAATATCAGGCCCCTCATTCATTGACCGGTCAGATGGCGCTTCGTTAGTTCTCGTGGCCACTACAGTGGCGAAAGCCTTACGACTTTGCAAGGTTATGGTATTATCGTCCTCAGCACTTGCCCCGGCAAAGACACAAAGTTTGTAGCTCACCGAAATTTTCCAGTGGTACTCCTTGATGATTGTTGTCTTTAGCCTTTTCATAAAAGTTCCACCGAAGATGGATTTTTTGTCTTTTCTCTCCATTACCGTGCTGGTTTTAGATGTCAAAACAGTTGCTTGCTTTCCCCCCATGAATTCACACGTCTGAACCGACTTAAACCTCATGGTCACAGCTTTCTTATCGTCGTGTACCCACTGGGCCATGGTCTCAAGATGATCATTCGTCACACCCAAGACCTCCAATATATTCCTGAAAGCTGCCAGTGCAGTGTTGGTTAAGATGGTCGCCAGTGCATACTTGTCGTTGTAATCATGATCCTGGTCGGGACTGGACAAGCATGGATTTCGCGTGGTATCCAAGATTCGCTTTACGGATACCAGTGCTGAATCTACCTGGCTACGGAATTCCTCTGCATCAAAAGACGCATATGTCATGGTTAACTTGTTCTTGAAACGTATCCAACTTGAGTTTAATCTAACAAAGTTAGTTCCATTCTCGATAATGTCTGTTGATTTGTTGTGTCGATCGTTGCCTCGTTTATTATTAGTCTATGTTACGAAATCCTGGTTCCATATTTAACTATAGCTACTAGCTAGTAGCTAGCTAGTAAAGCGAACCATCTTTACGCACGTCTGATTCCTAGCGTGACTGGAACTGTTTTAGGGTTACAGCTCGACAATGTCCTCGCTGGTTGAAGGACAGACAAAAGACCTTTATCGATCAACCATACAGACCAATGATAAACCATTTCGACCATCAACAAGAAGACCACGACAAGAAGGGCAGGACGACAAAATACATAACGAGTGATCCACTGATCGGCGCTGTAAAATACGAGGTACCCCTTCGTCATCAACCGCAGTCTCTATTACGTACCAGTACTCTTTCGAGTAGTCTACTATTACCATACCAGCCCAACATACATACTGCTAATAGCTAGAATCAATAGTGTACATGTAGGGCATTTTAGACGCTTGTTGAAAGCAGCGTTCATGAGACAGGAGTACGGAGCACAAACACTTCCTTTGACCATTGCTACTATAGCTAGAAGTAGTCAAGTGACGCCCGTTTGTTCATCTAAACACAATAGCCACGAGTGTTGCATGTGCATACAATGATGAAACAAGCGGCAGTTTCATCCCAGAAGGTTCCTAGTAGTAGTGATAGTGATAAGAACGGCGGCACTACGGGACATGATTCTTTGTCGGCTGAATCATTGGCATTGGAAGAAACGCAAGCCGTGCGCCGTCTCCGCGTGGCCGTGCTGTCCGTGCTAGTGCTATCGGGGATTGTCATGTCGGCGGGAGTCTTTTTGTACTCGCACAATCAAGAGTTGGAAAACTTTACGACGGCGTACGAAGACAGCGCACAGCAAGTGATTGATGCCTTTCACGACACGGTAGAACGAAACCTCAACGCGATGGCCACCCTTAGCACGGACATTACCTCCTATGCTCTGTCGCAGAACCAAAGCTTTCCCTTTGTGACGCTCCCCAACTTTGCCCTCAAGGGATCCAATATCCGGTCTTTGTCGGGATCACATATGCTCCACTACATACCCATTGTGAAGGAACAAGACAGAGCGGAATGGGAAGAATATGCCTACGAAAACCGATTCCACATTGATGAGGCCTATGAAGAAGGAAAGCGTCACAGAGACAAACAAGATGCACAGATTGGGCGGAACATGACAGGGCGACAAATGCAACCAGGAAGCCGAGAGTCCAATGCTACAATGGCGGACGATGACACTGGCTATCACATGAAAATTTGGAGAGGGACACAAGATGAACCTGACGGTGGCGGTATCTATATGCCACTCCATCAACGAAGTCCCATTAGCAGAGCCAAACAACGAGTCCTAAACATGAATGTGGCGCCTGACCTCCAAGGGACCGGGGTCTTGGAATGTATTTTAGCGGGAAAAGAAGCCGTCGTCGAAAATGCCGTCGCCCCGGATTCCCAACTATTGGAACATCTCGAAGAAAATTTGAGCGTGTCTCAATACCGAGAAGACATGGAAGAGTATAGCAATGAATTGAGTACCTATTTTGATTATCCTGTCTTTGAGTCCTTTCAGGACAACAAAACCGTCGCCGGGGTCTTGACCTCCAATATTTATTGGAAAAATCTGTTTTCCAATCTCTTACCCTCCCGATCACAGGGGATCATGTGTGTCGTCGAAAATTCCTTTCAACAGACATTTACCTATCGCATCGATGGGCCCCGTGCCACGTTTCTTGGTATGGACGATTATCACGAGTCCAAATACGATGACCTGGAAATATCGGCCAATGTGAATAACTATTTACGACAACGCGCCAATGTAAAAAATCGTGCCTATGAGACGCTGGGATTGAGTGACAAAACCCAATACACCATTCACGTCTTTCCTTCGCAAGCCACAGAAAACGTTTTCGTCTCGAATCTCCCGATTGTGTACACGGTCATTCCCTTGGCGGGAATGTGCATTGCCTGTATAGTCTTTCTCTGGTTTTCCTACGCTGTCGAACGCCGTCATGGCATTATGTTTGCCAAGGTTGTGGAAAATGCCGAGCGCGTTGCCACGACCGAACGGGAACTCAATGAGTTTCTCGCTCATGAAGTCCGGTGCGTCTTGCCCTTTATAGCAAAAGAAAGAAGGTGGAATAACTCATGCCGTCACGACGAAAGCTGACCCTGTTTTATGTTCGCCCATCTTCCTTCTGCTCTTGTAGAAATCCATTATCTGCCGCAATTTGCGCCTGCTCCTTTCTCATGTCCGCTCTACAAGAACATGATACCCTCAGTGACCCCGAGATTAAGAAAAATTGCCACGAAGACATTGCTGTCATCAACTCCAGCCTCAACTTTGTCAACGATTTTTTGCGCAGTATGGTTGATATTCATCGGGCCAATGACCACAAAATTCAAATTGAAATGGCACCTGCCGATCTCTATCATGATGTGTTGGAACCTGTCTCGGCCATGCTCCATACGCGACTTGCCAATTATAAAGGGATTGTCGAATGTCCCAACAACTTGGTAGTACTGACCGACGCCGTCCGCTTAAAGGTACGTTGTGTTCCTTGCACGCAGTGATTCGTTTGGCAGTGGCTGGCTTCATTGGAGATTTCGTCAGCTTTAAGACGTGTCTGTCTCACTTACTCCAATGGCGGCATGCATGAATCGGTCGTTGCCTCTTTATAGCAAGTGGTGCTCAATCTGGTTCGAAACTCGACCAACTTTGTAGAACATGGCTTTGTTCGAATGAGAGCCGCCGTAGTCGATGGCCAGGCTCGACTGTACATTGAGGATTCAGGTCCGGGCATCCGTCCTGACAAGAGAACGGAGCTTTTTTCCAAATACCAAGTGAGCCTGGACCGATTGAATCAGGGCACTGGAATTGGTCTTAATCTATCCAAAAAACTTATGGAATCAATGGACGGCGATATTTGGTTAGATGAGACCTATAACAGCGGTGTGGAAGGGTGCCCCGGTGCTTGCTTTGTGGTTGACTTGGATTCCAGTCCCTTGGATTTGGAAACTGCCTTTCCTGATGAAAGTGAAATGGCTCCAACAAGGACAAGATCTCCTCCTCCTTGGGCTACGTCTTCTCTGGTACGTAATAAATCGCAAAAGCAATTGCAACGGGAAGATTCCTCCGATCGTAACAAACAAGAGATGCCTTTTCAAAGAGACTTTTGTCCTGTGCCTCCAACTGGCGCAAGCGCAATTCCTCCCAGTCCGCCAGCGATCCCCCTATCGCCTCCGTCCCCGCCTCCCCAGCTGCCAAACGACAATGCGCCCCTCTCTGTCGTTGCAGAAGATGTGAAAATTACCTCTCCAGGGCCCAGCGAAAACAACAATGCCGCCGCCATATCCGAGCAGCAATTGCCTGCCAATTTGTCAGTATTGTTTGTGGACGATGATGCGATACTCCGAAAACTCTTTGTTCGTGCTTGCAAAAAGGTTGGCCCATCCTGGACGTTTAAAGAAGCCGCTAGCGGCCATGCGGCTCTCAGGTTGTGCGAGTCGGAAAGCTTTGACCTTATTTTCTTGGATCAATACATGCCAAGTGTCGACAATCCGCTTCTTGGGACAGAAACGTGCCAATTGATGAGAGCCCAAGAGGGCATGCAATGTACTGTTATTTGTGGCCTTTCTGCGAATAATATGGAAGAGGGGTTTATGCATTCTGGAGCAGATGATTTTATTCTAAAGCCCATGCCTTGCAAGCCTGCTAATCTGAAAGAGTTGCTGTTGCGCCTGCTGCAGGATAAGCAGCCAGTCAGCACGAGGGATACGTGAGAAAGATTGTCGGCAAAAGAAATTGAATTTTACTGCAGGTGCCGTTGCTGAAGCCTGGAGCCTTCTTCGTTGGCAGGTGTTGAGACTCGGTCGACAGAGATAAACCTGCTCAAAGTTGATTGGACATCAAAATTCTAGCGTCCTCATTGATTGTAGCAGGACATACTGACTGAGATTATTTGGTAAAGGAGAAACATCTTTGACAGGTAGGCAAAGCAATAGATAATCCAGAAAATTACAGTAGCGGCGACGATAGAGCCTGTTTGCTCTCGAGTCAGCCTGGATCAGGCAAGCGACAAGACAAGCACCTTCTGTTTCAGTGCTGACTCCGAGATATGGACAAAATTGAGCAGTATTGAAAATGCTGATAGTGGCAAGACTAAAATTAAGGGGTGTTGCTGGATTGCACACCAAAGAGACCTAGTGATAGTTTGCAACCAGACCTACTAGCTAGTAGTTGCTACAATTCATTTGAGAGAGTTTATGTGTGTGGTATTTTCCTAGCTAGTGGTGCGCAAATACTTGGTACTTGACATTGGTGCTGCAGGTTCTATCTTGCTGCAGATGCACAAATAATGAACACACACTCCTGGGGAGATATGGATCTGGATCCTGTCTTCAAGATTGAATTGACTACACTCAAGTGGGATAATTTATGGGTTCCACCCAATCATCAGTTTGGCCTTGCATTAGGTTGCTCTTTTCTTTTACCTGTCCTTCACCTTAAGGGCCCAGAACAAAGGAAATGAAGATGCTGCTTTGGAAGAACTGACCAACCCAATGAAACCCCTTCACTTCAGAAGAGCCACCATTAAGAGGAAATTTTCAAAAAGAGAATAGCAAAGGAACACATGTGCCTTTGCGTGATCTCACTACAGCATGTGGGCTAATTGTGATACATAGTTGTCCACAAACTAATGTCTACTTTCATGTTAGTTTCACAAGGTGTTAGCAATCTTCATTTTATTCTGGCTTACTTTCATTTGTTCTTGCAACATCTCTCATGTGCACACCTTGTCACTGCCATTTTGGTGGGCCTCACTGAACACAACTAAACTACAAGGCAAGCTGTTGCCAAACTGAATACGAATCACTAGGTAGTCAGCTTCAAGTTGTCATCACACATGATGCATTGGCGTTTGCCACCGTAACCTTCACTCAAATAATTTTGATGCACATTGTTAATGACCCACTTTCCACAAACATGCCCTCAAGGTTAGGGCTACAATGTAGCCCTCTAGCAGCAGAAGGCCCAGTCAGTTTGATCTCAGATAGAGGTAAAGAGCTCAACTCAAGAGCAATGCCCTTCTTTGTGGGCATGGGCACACTGTCAGAATTGTCAAACTTCTTAGTTCTGCTAGAAAATACAACTCCATCCTTGTGACTGGCACTACAGAGCTTTCCACAAATGTGCACGATGAGAGGCTAATTGGTGCACATTGTCATCCAACTCTATGACTTTCCACTCCTGACTTGGTCAGCACCACTTGGATCAGCAGCTGTTGGATCATCAGGTTAGCAATTTGTATCAAACTTGGACTTGGGGAAGGCTGAATTACTGATGCTTGAAAGCATTGTTAAGTCATCAAATTTATTAATGGGCCAAGGTTCATCCTGGACTGAGCATTGCTTCCAACACATTCTGTGCTGCTGGTTCTTGGCAATCCATCATCATGACAGCAACAGAATCAGATGAATGCAGGAATTCATTGAAGCAAAGCAGTGCCCAGACCATGTGTTTCTTTTCTGCTGTGAGTTCTTTTCTTAAACAACACCAGCAAAGTGCACAAAGTCCTATCCAAAATTGTTGGCGGACCCTTCCTCTCTAGTCTAAGCTATCTAGAGTGAACTCAATGTTGTTGATAACAAGCATTAAGTAAAAGGGAAGAGTGGGAGCATCCCTTGTTATTCATCTAGCTAGTGCTGTTGTTGAGGCTGTGCCTGGGTGTGTGACTCCCAGCTAATGACCCATCTGTCCTTCGCCTGACACCTTCCCCTGATTCAAATCGGATTGATGGGAGGTTTGGATCAAAAGAATGCGATAGCGAAGAAGAGGACAGACAGTGAAGTTGTTACCATAAAAGAGAATACAACAAAGGTTTGTCAGGAGGAACACGATTGCCACGGCATCCAGGACTGAACAAGTGAAAGACCTGGGACTGAATCGGGGCAATGTTAAGTGG
>Ga0163149_10002376_pt1 | contig 22761 bp, 28 predicted proteins | sample OliLakLV19MP5G1_FD_148604 | JGI IMG/M metagenome (GOLD analysis project Ga0163149, IMG submission 148604) | Freshwater microbial mat bacterial communities from Lake Vanda, McMurdo Dry Valleys, Antarctica - Oligotrophic Lake LV.19.MP5.G1 | ecosystem: Environmental > Aquatic > Freshwater > Lake >...
GATTATAGCCCCGCATCATTACATTTTTATTCTTTGCCAAATTACAAAATTTTATTTAACTATATGTATAATGGGAACTTCCACATGAAAAGAAAATACGACAAATTTCTTAAAATTTTTGATTTAATAGGTGTAAAATAAATACTAATTATTACGTGATCATGGATTTAGAGACCTCCGGATTAAATACCCAGTCCTGCCAAATCACCCAGATATGTGCCATCATACTTAATCCCCGCACACTTCGTATAGAGCCCAATGGCATCTTTAATAGCGAGGTCCAGCCCATTTTCGATGACGAGAAAGCTATTGCTGCTGGATGGGGGCCCGTTGAGCAGAAGGCCTTAGATGTTACTCGCAAGACTAAAGAGGGGCTAATGCAGGCTCCCCCATTTAAGATAGTGTGGGAGAAATATCTACAGTTCCATAAGAAGTTTAATCCCACCCGATCTGCGTATAAGGCACCTATTCCAGTGGGGTACAACATTATAAATTTCGATTTGCCTATTATGGAGAGGTTGTGCCAGAAGTACGGCCCCACATATAAAGAAAGGGGGTCACTACTTAATCCACTTCACCGCTATGATGTTTTCGATATGTTTTTTGGATATACCGAAAGCGATCCAAAAATTCAAAACACCAAATTAAAAAACGCTGCTGACTGGATGGGAATAGCAGTTGATGAAAATTCTTTGCATGATGCCTTGACAGACGTTAAGGTAACTGCTAATATATTTGTTAAGTTGATGCATCTCCAGCGGGAAGTGGCGAAACAAACTGACTTCACCAGAGCTTACAAGGATAAGGAATTGATGATATGAGTGATGACTTAGACATTGAAACACTTAAAAACCTAGCTAATTTACTGGGAAACCCATCGGAAAAGCTAACTTTCGCTGTTGATAAAGCAGTCGAATTAAGCAATCGTTTGAGAGTAGCACATTCAAGCGAAAGAGTTGCGTGGGAACAAGCTAATATAAATTTGAAACTTGCTGAGAACGCCGTTGATCTATTAAAAGAACTTAGAAGATTTCACGCTATGGATAGAGAAGCTATGACTAAAGTAGATAATTTTTTAGGGCCTGCCGGATTCAAGCCTTGCCTTGATTAAATAGTTTGCGGCACTTTTTAAATTCATCTTACCAACCAGAGGTTGAAATGCTTAGGGTCCTTTACCAATCCGAACATTGTTGTTGTAAAAACGTAATAGCTAGGTGGCGAGAGCAATACCCAGAAGACTATGATTTTGGAGATGGGGAAACCTCCAAAAAAATCAATATGAAGCTGGTTAAGTTGGGCCCCAAAGCGTCCAAGCTTGAAATGGATTTGGTTATAGGTAATGGTTTGTGGACAAGGCTAAATTGTGATATGTGCCTAGGGGTGTGCGATAAGGCGACTTTGTTTGAAGATGGATGTAATAAGATGGTGGTATGTTTTGAATGCATTGAGAACGCATACCTTTTATTTAAGAAGGTAACATAATGTCCATTTTTAGTGAGGATGATGATTTGGATAAAATCCAAGAGCTTAGAGAGACCAACTCTAGACTAAATCGTAGGTGCCAAGAGTTGGAAAAAAAGAATCTAGATATAGTTAAAGGATATGAGGGCAAGTTAAAAGTTTTGGATGTACAAATATATCGCACATTGGTTAGTGTGTCTGGCCTTGAAGAGTTTAAGAGAATAAATAGTGAGCTTAATGATAAAAATAGAGAGCTTATATATTTTATTAGGCAATTCTTGTTTCTACTGAATAGACTGGAAGAATCCAAGCTGTGTGATCTCCTATGTATTTCACCGGTAGCACTTGTTAAGCTAAAAAGAAGTATAGAAGATATTATGACAAGTGGCTAACCGCCCCCTGTCCGACCCCCAACTCTGTTGTTTTGGTAAATTTTGAAAGAGAGTTTAATGCAAGAAGTTAAGATACAATATAAAAACTGGGTTCCTCATCATCAACATTCTTATAGCTCACTTCTTGATGCTATATCTAAACCCAAGGATATGGTTAAGTATTGTGCTGAGCAGGGCTATCGTGCTATGGCCATTACTGACCACGGAGTTATTTCTAATCATGTGGCTATAAGTAAAGAATGCAAAAAGGTTGGTATTAAACCCATTCTTGGCATTGAGGCTTATGTTTGTGATCAGTCCGCCACTATAAAATCCGCCGAGAATAGACATAATACACACTTGGTTCTTCTGTCTAAAAACCTAAAGGGTTGGAAGAATATGGTTAGGTTTGTGTCCGAAACCAATAAGCCCGAACATTTTTATTACAAGCCTAGGGCGTGTTTTACAATACTTAAAGAGTTTTTGGGTGACGGTAACACAATTGCTATTTCGGGTCATCCCGGATCTACGCTCGGAGAATGTATTTGGGAATCTAATAAAGCTTATAGATGCAAAACCGCAGAAGAAAGCCTTACTCACCTTAGGCCCGACTACAAACAAATCGCCATAGATTGTATTGAGAAACATATTGAAATATTTGGAGTAGATAACTTTTTTGTTGAAATACAACTTATAGACGAAAAAAATCTTCCAATGAGCCGAGTTGCTGCTGAGATATTTAGGGGAATTGTGGCCGAATCTAAGGGTAGATATAGGGCTGTAGCTACTGCGGACTCTCATTATATTCGTAAGGAAGATGTTGTATATCAAAGAATTCTACTATGTTCTTCTCTGGGAAAAACTCTGCCCAAAGTTAAGGCGGCCCTAAAAGCTGGCGAAGATGTTCCGCTCGGATCATTTTTTGTGTCAGACAATTATCATATTCCGACTTATGATGAAATGGAAGCTATCCACACCAAGGAAGAATTAGATAACTCAATCTTAATTGCGGATATGTGTGAAGATTATGATATTTTAAGTAAGCCCAAATTACCAAGCTATAAGGTTCCAGAAGGATACACCCAGATTTCATATCTTAGGGAATTATGTGAAAACGGATGGAAGACTAAGTTGGTTGACAAATGGGTCGTTAACACTTATGATCAAGAAAAAAAATATAGAGATAGGCTCGAAGCAGAACTGTCACTTATAGAGGAAACCGATCTTGCTGGATATTTCTTAATAGTTTGGGATATTATTAACTTTTGCCACTCTAAATTATGGATGACTGGAATCGCAAGAGGAAGTGTCGGAGGAAGTTTGGTATCATATTTAACTGGTATTACCGGATTAGATCCAATTCCTTATGACTTATTGTTTGAAAGATTTATGAATCCGGGCCGTACCAAAAAGGGTAAGTTGCCAGATATTGATATGGACGTTCCTTCTGAACATAGGGACGAAATTATTCAATACATTAAAGATAAATATGGGGCAGAAAAAATAGGCCAAATTTGTACATTTGGTTCTCTTATGGGTAGATCAGCCCTCAAGGAAGTTTTGCGGATAGAGGACGCTGCATCGTTTGGTGAAATGAATGAGATGACCGAGTGGATTCCCGACCAAGCTCAAATCGCGGACGAGTTAGAAGCAACTGGAGAGGAGTCTATTATCAGATGGGCCCTTACCAACCGGGCTTCAAAGTTAGAAAAATGGTGTACCCTTAATTCTGATGGGACTTTGGATGGGCCATACGCAGAATACTTTGCTAAAGCCATTGCTATTGAGGGCACCCATAAATCTCAGGGGAAGCACGCAGCAGGCGTCATCATATCGTCTGAAGTTCTGGCCGAGTGCTGCCCGATGGTTCGCCATAAAGAGGGGGATGTTGTATCAGGATTTGAAATGAATGATTTGGAGTCGTTGGGACTAGTTAAGTTTGATATTCTCGGGCTTAGCCTATTAACAAAACTAATGGCTATTAAGGATCACCTACCCGAGGGTAAGGACATGAATGATCTTGAAGACCCAGAAACTTGGTATAGACTGTCTGATGGAGATGTTAAAGGGGTTTTTCAACTAGAGCTACAAAAGAGGTGGACTAAAAAACTTAGGCCCGAAAACATACATCACTTGGCCGCACTGGTTTCTATTATTCGGCCCGGTGTTACGGAAAGTATGGAAGACGGCAAATCCATGACCCAGCATTATATTGATAGAAAAAATGGAGATATGGAAGTTCCATCTATTCATCCTATAGTGGATGCCGCCCTAAAAACTACCTATAATGTAATTGTGTATCAAGAAAATGCCATGTTGCTAGCGAAAGAAATCGCCGGGTTTAATTTGGAGCAGGCCGATGATTTAAGAAACGCAATCGGTAAAAAATTAACTGATGTTATGGCAAAAGTTAAGATTGAATTTATGGATGGAGTTAAGGAGGCGGGGATTGTTGATGAAGAGACTTCTGTAAAGATTTTTGACTGGATTGAGAAAAGCCAGAGATATTCGTTTAATGCTTGTCTAAGTGCCTCTACAATGATTGAATGTGAAGGTGGGCATCACAAAAGCATTACAGAAGTTGCTACTGGGGAAAATATCTTAACTCCAAAAGGTCTGGCGAAAGTTGTTAATAAATATAGTCATGGACTAAAAGATGTTTATAGCATTACTTTAGAATCCGGGAAATCGATAGATTGTACACTAGATCATAAATTTATGTGCGAGGGTGGAAAGATAAAAACTCTTGAAAAAATCTTGCAATATGGGTGTAGGATAGTTACGCAAGGAAATAATATGCCGGTTGAAACAGTTGTTGGAATAAGATATTTAGGTAAAATTGAAACATACGATATTGAAATCGACTCAGAAGATCATATCTTTTGGGGTAATGGAATAGCCACTTCTAACTCACATGCTTACGCTTATGGGCAAAACGCCTACTATACTGCTTATTGTAAAACACACGCCACCCTCAAATTTTATGAAGTTTGCCTCAACTTATCTGATTCAAAACTAGATAAACTTGTTGAGATAAAAGAATTAGTAAATGATGCCCGTCTACACAAGATAGATATTACGGCCCCTTCTTTATCTAACTTCTACCTCGAATTCACTCTTCACCAACCCTCCACAATTTCGTTTGGGGTCGGGCACATCAAGAATGTTGGAACTACCGAATCTAAGAAACTAACGAAGCTACAAGAAACCATCAACAAAAAAGATCCCGATGCGTTTAAAAATTTAAGCTGGATAGAAATTCTTATGAAATTCCGTAAGGTGAAAACCAGCACCATGACGGCCCTGATTTCTACAGGCTCCTTAAACGGCCCGAACAACACCAACTTTCGTAACCTGATGAACTATGAATACGACACGTTCAAAGACCTTACGGATAAGGAGTTGGAATACATAGAGGCCCACATGGACCGTTCTAAGAATTTACTATGGCACATTGATAACATGATCAACCACCATAAGATCGGTTCAGCCCGGCTCAAGACGGTTCTAGGACTTAAAACGACCCTATCAAAACAGATGTATGGTTTATCCGACTCAGCCGGATGGATCGCCCAAACTGAAAAATTCTACATGGGAACTTGTTTAACCCCAGTCCAGATAGAGACGGGGGACACAGCTCTTATAGATACATCCTGTAGAGAGATTATGATGGGGGAGGCCCGAGGAGACGTGACGATAGGGGTCACTGTTAATTCTGTCTATGAACATACGGTTAAGCGTGGGAAGTCCATAGGGCAGATCATGGCGTTCATCACTGGGGACGATGGGACTTCCGAACTCAGTAATATTGTGGCTTTTTGTGATCAATACCGTATGTTCGGGCACTTGTTATTGCAGGGGAACTCTGTTATAATCTCGGGCAAGATCCAGAATAAAGACGGCGAAAGATCATTTATTGTTGATAACGTGCTTCAAGTTTAATAGGAAATTTAACAAAAGAAAAAATATCATATGAATAGTTGCGTTTTTGTTGGTACGTTTATAAATGATCCGGTCCTATCAAAAGATGATGACGGGACCCATCTAGTTAATTTCACTCTAGAGGTAGAAGACTATAGAAAAGACAAGACAGGTAGTAAACGTAGATTTGTAGACGTTTTGGATTTTCAGGCGTGGCATACTGGGGCTGAAGCTATGTGTAGCGGATGCAAAAAGGGAACGGTAATTAGTGCTGAGTGCGTGGCTCGCTACGATGAAGTGGAGGAGGTGACATACTTTAGGGTCAAGAACTTTAAGGTGATTCGCTAGCTCATCACCGGAATTCTTTCGCCTGAGAAATTTCAGGCGATCTTGCGGTAAACCTCCAGAATTACTTTTGAAAAAGTACCAAAACTATGGCCCCAAAACGTGTTTTATTAGTTACGGAATTTTCTCAGTTGCCTACGGGTTATGGGGTCTATTCTAACGAGCTACTGCATAGATTGCAGGCGTTCGGTTATGAGGTGGCGGAACTCGCCTGTTATTGTTCTGAGGGCGACGAGAGGATCTCTAATGTGCCTTGGCGGGTCTATCCTAACCGGCCCCACGAAAGCAGCCCCGACTACAATCATTATAGGGCCCACCCAACTTTTGAACTTGGTGAATTCAGTTTTAACGCTGTGTCTCTAAATTTTCAACAGCAATACACAATTGAATTTCGTGATCCTTGGGCCTTTGATTACCAAAACCACAGCCCTTTTCGGGATTATTTCAACTGGATTATTTCGCCCACCAACGATGCCGCCCCATTAAATCCTGACTGGATTGATACTTTTGGTGACGCTGAAGGAGTCTTGACTTATTCAGAATTTGGCCGCGACGTAATGTTAGAGAAGGGCCGAGTAAACTTTATGGGAGTAGCTTCGCCCGGAGCATCTCATTCGTTTTATCAATATGATACAAAAAGAAAAAATACACTGAGGGGCCAGTACGGTATAAACCCAGACTCATATGTTATGGGCACCGTTATGAGAAACCAGCCCCGTAAATTATATCCAGACTTATTTAAATCCTTTCGGGCCTATTTAGATGTTTCGGGTAGAGATGATACTTTTCTTTATTGCCATGCCGCTTTTCCAGACTTGGGCTGGAACATTCCGGAACTTTTGGTTAAGTATAATTTATCCAACAGGGTTTATTTTACCTACAAGTGTCGTAACTGCGGTGTTGTAACCGCTAAATTGTTTTCGGATACTTTGGCCCACTGTAATAAATGCCACCAGTTCGGCTGTAATATTGCCGGGGTTGGTAATGGGCTGTCCACCAAAGAACTGGCCGAAGTATATAATTTGTTCGATTTTTACGTACAATATTCTGAGAACGAGGGTTATGGAATGCCCCTACTTGAGGCCGCCTACTGCGGTTTGCCCATAGCCTGTACCAATTATTCCTCTATGGAATCTTTTGTGCAGAATATAGGTGCGTTTCCCCTCAAAGTGTTACAGTTAAGTAAAGAAGCTGCTACCGGTCGTGAAAAAGCTGTGCCCGATAATCTATCTTTTATAGATACTATGTATGATCTTTTTTCTTTGTCAAGAGAGAGCCTACATAATTTAGGGGCCCAATTTTCAGTTCGGGCTCGGGCTCATTATAACTGGGACAAGTGTGCCCAAGTGTGGATTGATGCTATTGAGTCTATCCCAGTTAAGCCATATAATGAAACTTGGGGATCGCAGCCCCTTGCTTTAGATCCGGCCCCACTAGTTGAGAACTTCATGAAGCCCTCAGAACAGGCCGAATATTTAATCAAGAACGTCCTTAGGGAGCCTAAACTAATGTATCGGTCTCTTTGGAGGCGTCTCGTTAAGGATCTTACGTATAGGACGACCTTACCCAGTTCGGGCTCACTATATTTTCATGAGGATTATTCTAAAGATTCTCTGAAGCATAGACCTTTTACATTCAAAGATGCTTATAATCAGATCAACATGATTAGGCAACATTATAATACTTGGCAAGATACTAGGGCGAAAGTAGGTGGAAGATGAAAAAGGTATTATCAATAATTGTTGGGGACAAGACCGGTTGGGGTTACGTAGGACTAAACAACGTCCTAGCCCTTGACTCTACCGGAGTAGACTTGGTGGTCCGCTCAATCAATTGTGGTGGGATACCTCATCAGTACACTCCCCGCATGATGGAATTGTTAGGGAGAGATATCTCTAATGTGGATGTGTGTATACAGCACATTCTACCAACGGATTACATATATAATGGGTCTTACCAAAACATAGGATATTACGAGGCTGAAACTTGTGATTATTCATCCTCTATGTGGCCCAAATACATTAACATGATGGATCAGGCTTGGGTCCCTAGCATAGTTAATAAAAATAATGCAGAAAACTCTGGCGTAAACATACCCATATCTATAGTTCATCATTGTATCGAGTGGGATCGTTATCAGAACTTCAGGCCTACCGCTCATATTGCCGAACTAGATGGTTCATACAATTTTTGTTTTGTAGGAGAATTATCAAAAAGAAAAAATATAGCATCTCTTCTGAGGGCGTTTCATACCGAGTTCCACCCTTCTGAGAATGTGAATCTGTTTCTTAAACTTAATGCTCCGGGCCTTGATAGGGAACAATGTTCGAAAAAATTCACTGAGTATCATAACATGGTTAAAGGGGGCCTTAAGCTTAGGGCCCGTTATAAGGAGCCCATCGTGATCACAGAGCATGAATCCTATTCTAACGTAATCTCGATGATGCAGCAGTGCCACTGTTTCGTATCGACCTCCTATGGGGAAAGTTGGAGCCAATCCGGCCTAGATTCTCTTGCGTTGGGTTTAAACGTATTGTATACTTGTATGACGGGCACTCACGAATTCGCTTCGGTAGGGACTGATGCTGTAAATTCCAAGAAGGTTCCTTGTTTTGGGGCAATCGATACGTTGCCAAATCTATACTCTGGAAATGACTTTTGGCGGGAGATAGACATTCCGGACTTAATGTTTTCCATGCGTAACATGTACGAACAAAGAAACAATCAGGATCGAGTCAAGATAGCCGAATCAGTTAAGAAGTTCGACTATAAAGAAGTAGGTAAGAAGATGATGGAGGCGATTTATGAGTAATATTAGAACTATTTTGTCGGCGAACGAGAAAAGAGAACGCCTCAATATTTTAGTTGTGGGGGCGACCCACGAGAGATATGAGCAACAACTGTGTCTAACGGGACATAAGTTTTACTCATACAACGATCAGGTTAAGGTTTGGAACAATCAATACGGGGCCAAACCAGATAACTATATCACCCTAGATTCTATTCCGACCTACATTCGACCCGATGTTGTGTTAACTCACGTTTCGGGGCAGCGGTTAGAAATGGCTAATGATATTGGGGCCCACTTTGGCATTAAGGTAATTCGACACACCCACACTCTCCCAGAAAGCCTATTGGAGCAAGAAAATTTTCATAAACAAACGGCGGATTTTAACACGTTTATCTCGGAATTTTCCCGTAAAGCTTGGAATTCGGAGGGGGAGGTTATTCCTCACGGCCTAGATACTGAATTCTGGTGTCCGATAAATTGTGAAAGGGACGACTCTATACTATCTGTGGTAAACTACATAGCATCTCGGGACTGGGCGTGTGGTAACACAATTTATGAACAAATAAAAAAATTATATAAGGATGGTTATTTTAAGATTGTGGGCAATAATCCGGGGCTTTCACTTCCGGCAGGCCCAAATGCATTAAAAACCCTATATAGCAATTGTGGCATATTCCTAAACACTTCTCAGTTCTCCCCTATCCCAATGAGTTTGTTGGAAGCAATGGCTTGTGGAATTGCCGTTATTTCGACGAGCACCTGCGAAATACCAAATATTATTGAGCACGGCAAGAATGGACTCTTAGCTAAAACGCCAGAAGAGTTTATTGAATGTATGAAAAAACTTAAAAACAATGAAGCTCTTACTAGAACTCTCGGAGATAACGCCCGAAAGACTATTCTAGAATCTTTTAATATAAAAAACTTTATCGAAAACTGGAACTCTATTCTATACAGGGCGATTACAAAATGACAAAATTATATTTTACTAAAGAGGTTTCTGCTCCCGATTCCTACACTCATATTAGGGATATGAATCTGTGTGATATTTTGTGTGATGATTACGAGAGTGAAGAAATCGTAGTTGATAACTTTCTTAATCAGTTCCCATACAATATTTTGGGGCAAGTTCTAAATAAAATTGTTGGTAAGTTGAGATTAAACGGCGAAATAGCAATTATTGAATGCGATATTGATTTTATAGCCCACAATCTGACCGTAGGAAAAATTACCCAACAAGAATTTAATGAAATTGTGTTTTCAGGTGGGCCCGCTAGCTGCCTGTTCTCTATGGAGACCATAGTTGAATTATTGAATCAAGCTGGACTAAAAATTACCGAAAAACTTTTTGACGAAAACCAAACCTCTATTATTAAGGCTCAACGATGCTAATTGAAACCCACTGTAAAGATTGTATTTGGGCACGCAAGAAAATAAGTCTTGATGGCAACCTATGTGACCAGAATAGACTAGTTAAGTTCGGAGCCTCCGAGGTAGTTGACGGCTATTACAAATTTCCCCGCTACTGTAATGCTTGGAGAAACGAAGAGTGGCAAGAAAAAAATAAGGGTAGTGAGTATGACACATTAGAGTATGAAATGAAGATTGGGATGGGCCTTACGGTCGATTTTACCAATAATTATGATTTGGGAGAACTTAAAAAGACCCTATACAGTGCGTATAAAGGTGATGTGTTTGGGTTAACCGATATCCCTAACTATCTTATAATTGTTAATGACCGCCCTGAATACCAACATGAACTAGGCGAACTTATTGCAGAATATGTAAGCAACCCAAAAGACAGGCACCTTATCCAGATCTTGTCGGCCCCTAAAGAGTTTTATATGGATGAGGCCTTCAGATTCGCCCGGCACGGCTACATGACATTTGTGTATTCGGGGGACATTTTGCCCCATAACTATATTAGTGAAATTAATTCCCTAATCAATATACGTCTAGGTTTTTTTTCTTGTACATTTTCGGGCGACGGTAAAATTATTTTCCAAAATTCCCTGTTTAAATTACTTGGGGGGAACAAGCCTCAAGTAAAACAGAATGGAGAAATTGATAGCCGAGACTTCGTGTCTAAACTAATGGATATGGAATCGGATCGCAAGTGTGTTTATCTATGGGAAGAATTCTGCGGGGATAAATCTTGATAACTACGATTATAGCAAACTACAATTATGGAGATTATGTAATAGAGGCTATTCATTCGGCCCTCAATCAGACCGTAAAGGACCATAAGGTTGTGGTTGTGGATGATGGGTCTGGGGACGATTCACTTGACAAAATATTGCATAATTTTGAATTTGGATTTATGTGTGGCAGCGACATAAAAAAACACCTAGTTAATATTTATGTTTCCGACAATCTAGACCTTATATCCTCTAAGAATAATGGGGCTAGTACAGCCCGTAACTTGGGAATGTGGCACTCTTGGAAAGACACCGAGTTTTTCTGCATTCTAGATGCGGACGATTCTATTTTGCCCGAAAAGTACGAGAAATTCCTTAAGATTATGGAAGACTCCTCTGTTGGGGTTGTGTATGGGGATTATGAGATACGCCGCCCCGGTTATTCTAAGTATGAATATAAGCAGCCCTACTCTATTCAGGCCCTAGACTCGCAGTGCATAGTTCATAGCGGCTCTATGATCCGAAAATCTTATTTAGGGCAAGTCTTACTTTCTACGGGCGAAATCTACGACAAGAATCTGCATGGACCCGCCAGTAAGGGCTTCTATGGATGCACGGAAGACTACGACCTATGGCTCCGCTTATCTCGCGTATCTTTTATGGTACACGTTCCCGAAGCACTCTCCATAGTAAAAGAACATGGTTTAAACCAGTCTTCCAAGATGACCCAACAAATTTTTAATCAAAATATTCAAACAATCAAGGCCCGAGTATGAAAACTGTCAACTTTGTTATTTTAACGGCTGGCATTGGCTATAAGATGCGTTCTTATGAGCCTAGGGCCCTACTTAAGTTTGGTAAATTGCCCCTCATAATACATCAGATTAATGAGATTAATAAACTCAAAGATTTTGGATATTCCCCAAAGATATATGTTGTTACTGGATATGGAAGCGATAAAATTGTAAAAAGATTGGCAAAAGAAAAAGTAACAATCATTAATAACGAGGAATACGAAAAACATAATCAGGGCGGATCTATTAATCTTATACTTAAAAGGGCCGAACTAGATAATGCGTTTTTTATTCATGGAGACATTTATTTTATAGCCGATCTTCATAGATTTAATTATGAATCATCTTTTGTTTTGTATGATGACGAAGACAGATTTAAGTTTAAAGAGGTGGGCGTTAATATAGGGGACGGCCTAGGTAGTCTATCTTATGGCCCGAAAACAAAATGGTGCCAAATGGTTTACTTCGGGCCCAAAGAAATGAAGGTCCTCGATAAACATAATCCTAAAAACTTTATGTTGACCCACGAAGTTGTTAATAATTGTATGGACAACGGGGGCAATTTTAGGGTGACCCCCTTTGAGGGCAAAATTTTTGAGATTGACCGAATCAAAGAATATAGAATTGAAAAGTTTAACTTCCCGGAGTAATTATGAAAATACTAATAGCTAATGACGGACTTCATGCCCACTATTATGAGCGGATGGCTTGGGTCAATGCTTTTTCGTCTTCGGGGATTGAGTGCCGAATGTACGATTGTAAAACTAATCCGGCTTTTCCAGTGTTTGATTCGTATGAGCCCGACATATTCATTGGGCAACTATATAACCTAGATAGGGCCACTATTAAGTGTATTCAGGCTCGCCCACATATGAAGGTCGCCCTAAGGGCCGGTGAGTTTGGAGAAATGTCACATATAAATCGAAATATCCTTGCTACCACTTCTGGAGAACTGGTTTCGTTGCATCAGTTACAGGAATCTACTGGTAAGCCCGACTTTATTTACACCCACTATCTTCAACACGATATAAATTATACGCATAGCGAGTTTAGTAGTAAGTTTGGCATTAAGTTAGTCGGAATTCCAATGTCCGCCGACTTAAAGACTTATTACAAGGGAACCCCTAACAAAACCCTAGAGTGTGATCTCGCTTTCGTTGGTGGGTATTGGCCCTATAAGGCCCATATACTAGACTTTTTTCTTTTGCCCCTTTTATCCGACTTTAAATATTCGGCCAAAATATTTGGGAATCAGGCTTGGCCCTGTAATCAATATTGTGGCATGATTGATGAACCTTTGGTGAGACACCTATTCGCTTCTGCCAAAATCTGTCCTAATTTGAGCGAGCCACATGCTCAATATCTTGGAGTTGACCTGAATGAGCGGGCATTCAAGATCCTAGCTGCGGGTGGATTTTGCATCATGGATAACGTCAGGGCTGCCAGAGAAGTCTTTGGTGATGGGGTAGTGTTTGCGGATTCTGCCTCCGACTTCAAAGAATTGGTGGATTACTACTTGACACGTCCCGATGAACGTGCTAAGATAGCCGCTCGTGGACACGATATCGTGATGGCTGGGCATACCAACTATCATCGGGCTGCACTATTCCTAGACTCATTTAACGAACCTCAAGCGGCACAAAAGGTGATGAATGCATACTCAAAATCCTTCTAAGATAATTCAGATAACTTCTGTTGTTCCAGTAGATCAAACAGGAAAAGCCCCAGATTTTTCTTTATTTGCATTAACTGAAACCGGGCAGATTTTTATGTTTAGATCAGACCTTTACGACTGGAAAGAAATACCCAAAATACAAGACAGTCTTTGTGATGTAAAGGTAGGAAAAAATGGGTAGAAAAGTAGTTGAACAAATAATTGAGACTTGTGATAGATGCGGCGAAGACTTTAAAGACGTTAATAATTCGAAAAATGGTAAAATGTATATAAGTTGCGACGAGTTAGATTCTACTGGCATATTAGTCGGCCCCGGAGATAGAGTTAATTGGATTTTTTGTGACGGTTGCTATAATTATACAACAGCTTATTTAATTCAAAATTTTAAAGAAACAAAAAAGGCGTATAGTTAAATCATGTTGTCAGTAATAATTTTTTCTAAAGATCGCCCTCTACAACTAGACTTAGCCCTAAAGAGCATCAAAAAGAATTTACCTCTAGCGAAAAATGTTCAGGTAATCTTTACTTGCTCAGAAGAATACGATTCTTCTTATGAATGGCTAGTGCATGAATACAATTCCGTGGAATTTTTACAGGAATCTAAATCGTATCCGTTCTATAAAATACTAAAGGATTCTATTACATTATGTGCAACTCCATACGTAATGTTTATGACGGATGATAATATTGTATATGCCGAATCTAAGACGACTGAACTAGATCTTGGGAATCTATTCTCTAAAGATATTGCGTGTATATCACTCCGGCTAGGAGTCAATATAACACATAGAGATGGGTACCTTAGCGACCGACCAACATTTGAAAGATTCGCTGGGTGGCACCTAGTATGGAATAGGATGAACTCGCTCGCCCAATCTTATTGGAATTATCCCCTTAGTGTTGACGGCCACATATTTAAGACCTTCACTATAGATAATATAATTAGCGAAATTAAACCGAGAAATCCCAATCGACTAGAACAGTTGATGCAAAGATATTTTTTCGAGGTTCCGGCGATTATGGCTTGCGAACTAACAAGTTGCGTGGTAAATTCTCCCAATAATAGGGTTCAGGACACTATCCCGAACCTACATGGACAAATTTATCCTTACGACCAAAAGAATCTACTAAACCTATTTAATGATGGAGTAAGGTTAAGTATGGAGGGGTTGGAAGTTCCCCCGATAAACTGCCCACATCAGGAAATTAACATTCTATCGCAATTGGGTTTATAGAAAGTATTTACTAGGGAAAAATTATGAAATTTAAACTCACGACCACAACAAAAGATTTTGAAGGAATTACCCTTTACCAAATCGAGTACGAAGACGGCGTACTGGGAGGGTGGCTGGAAAAGGAAGAAAATCTAAGCCAAGAAGGTAGTTGTAGGGTTTTGGACAACGCTCAGGTTTATGGTAGTGCTCTGGTTTATGGCAACGCTCAGGTTTATGGCAACGCTCAGGTTTATGGCAACGCTAGGGTTTATGGCAATGCTCAGGTTCGGAACACCGCTCAGGTTTCGGGAAACGCTAAGGTTTATGTCTATGCTAAGGTTTATGGCAACGCTCATGTTTATGGTAACGTTAAGATTTCGGGAAATGCTGAGGTTTATGGCGAAGTTCAGATTTATGACATCGCTCTGATTTTGGGAGACGCTCAAGTTTATGGTAGCTCTCGGGTTTATGGAGATGCTCATGTTTATGGTAATGTCCGGGTTTATGGAGATGCTCGGGTTTGTGATTATGTTCAAGTTTGTGGCAACGCTCGGGTTTCGAAAACCCCCCTATATATTGGGGGATTGATTTACAGAATTGCCATAACAGATTTCCACATCCATATCGGATGCGAAGCCCATACGGTCGAAAAGTGGGAGAATTTTTCGAACGAAGAGATTTCTAGAATGGACAGAGATGCGTCGTGGTTTTGGAAAAAAAACAAGACAGCAATAATGGCTTTAGCAAAAAATCACTGCATTGAGGATTGACCCAACAATCAAAGTATGCCATACTCATTGCAGTAAACAAAGATGTGGGGTTTGGCCCCCACACGACCAATTTGCGGTACTTTTTTAAAGTATCATCCAATTTTTAAGGTACGAAAAAATGTACGACGTTGTAATACCCGTTGCCCCCAAAGATTATATTAAGATTCCATATTGCGTAGAATCATTAAAGAATCTAAATCCGCAACCATCTAATGTTTATCTTGTGTCTAAGGATAAACTCAGAATTCCCGGTACAATTTGGATTGACGAATCTACGGCCATTCCTATCAAAGTGGTAGATATAAGGTATCATCTCTCTAACTGGATCTACCAACAGATCCTAAAAATGACTCAAGATTTTAGTGAAAATGATTATTTGTGTATAGACTCAGACCTCGTAATTAATAAAACTCTAAATATATACTCTCCATACTTAGAAACTTGGGAGGTAATCCCTAATTACTTTATTAGTAGTCAAAAACAAAACCACCAGCCCTACTTCGATTTCATGGAAAAAGTTTGGGGTCTGAAAAAGAAGGTTGATTTTAGTTTTATCTCTGATATTACATATTTTCGCAAGAATATTTTGAGAAATATAATCCCCAGTTCTGAATGGATTTTAGAAAAATGTAACAGGTTTTTATCTGATGATTGTTTGATAGGCGAGCCCGAAATCTACGGAAATTATTTGGCTACAATTATGCCTGATTCGTATTGTATTATCGATATTAATGTTGGAATGTACGGAAAGTATATGCCGGACCTGTACACGAAGAATGAGATAGAGGAAATTTTGGCAAAAGAAAAAGGTAGTAATAATGATATCGTCGCAATACATAGTTGGACTTAATAATGTATAAAATTATCATTAAAACATCATTAAGCCGTATTTGGGGCCCATGTCATGGAAATTGTTAATACTTTTATTTCTGATCCGGGAGTCAAAATCCCCGAATACACGGTTTACTCTCTACAGAAACTTCGTGAGCACAACCCTGATGTACCCATCACATTCATTAGTAATACGAGGCACGGTTTTGACTCGGTCTTTAAAAAATATGATGTTAAGTGGGTCGATCAAAACTGCCTAAACTCTTTTTATCTTGAGTCGTTCCATAGCCTTTCTAATCTTGATAGGCACGGCACTCCCGACACCAAGTATCCAAGTCCCCCAAAGTTCTTTGAGCGGGCCCTAGAGCGTATCTTTATGCTTCAGGCCTATATGGCTAAACATAAATCCTTTGAGGTGTGGCATACCGAAAACGACGTTTTGACGTATTATCCACTGGACTCTATTAAGCTTTATTGTGAATTTCCTGATAATCCAAGTGTTTATGTTACACCTATGGGGCCTACGATATCCACTTTTGCCATTGCTCATTTTTGTAGCTATGGGGCAATAGCCGAACTATGTGCAAAATTCTTAGAATATCTTTGGATGGGAGACCGCAAGTTTCTTAATCTTACTGGGGCCGACATGCTTAATGAGATGACAATGCTTAGTCAGGCCAAGAACGATGTTTATATTGATGAGTTAGATACATATAAAATATGGGGTGGTATAGGTTATTTTTTCGATCCGGGTTCTTACGGGCAGTATCTGGGCGGCACCAACAACCACGATCATGGGCCCGGTTACGCTGGGGACCACCACTATATAGGGGCCCTAATCAATCAGGGCAAATTAACAGCTACGTTCGAGGACGGGAAGCCCTATGCCTATCTCGAAGGAAAAAAGCACCCACTGTTCAATCTACATATCCATTCTAAAAACCTTAAGGATTTTGTATGACGGCAAACTTTAATTTTATAAATGGACAAAAGTTTAGAGAAATTTCGGGCCCAAGAATCCAGTATTATAGTACACACGATTTTTGGAATATTTTAAGATATATAGTTAAGGTCCGAGAGGATTGCCTTAATACTTATATATTAATTACTCACAATTCTGACTGGTCCACTGGTAAGGCCTTAGCCAATATGGGTGTTATGCCGGACGAAATCCCCCGTAATCTCAGGTGGTTTTCTCAAAATGTGGATGTTCAAAGTCCCCTTATTGAATCGTTGCCTATAGGGCTGGAAAACCCCGAGTGGCACCCTAAAATTCAAAAGACCCAAAAAATCTCCTACTGTATGAAGTATAATGTTAAGTATTATAGGGACTTGTGTATAGCACCATTTAATCCTTCAACCAATCCTCGTCGTGGGTTAATTCTTGAACATTTTTCACAGTTTGGTTGGTGCAAGGCTTGGCCTACCTTAAATGGAACAGATTTTGATTATTACATTGATCGTCTCAACGACAGTACTTTCTGTGTATGTCCCGAAGGAAACGGAATTGATACCCATAGATTTTGGGAGGCCCTTTATCTTGGCTGTATCCCGATAGTAGAAGATTGTGTAAACATACAGTTTTACAAAGATCTCCCTATTTTTATTTGTGATGATTTTACCGACATAACACATGACTCACTAAAATATGTTAAACAGGCTATGGTAGAAAAATTGTGTGATATGGACATGAGAATGCTTTCTTTTGATTATTGGAAAGCTAAAATACTAGGAATTGACATAGGAAACCCAAACGATGCTATATGAAAACTTTTTACCACCAAATTATTGTGAAGTTGATAATTGCAATAGAATTTATGATAGATTAAATAGCTACTTGGGAGACGATTACTCCTTAGTATGCAGAGATTGGAAGCAAGTCTGCGTCCCTTCTCGTAAAAAATATGTTACTATTATCACTTCTTCTAAACAGCACGACCATATCCCGCCCGAAAAGGACGATCCTAATTGTCTGGGGGTTTTTATGCATTATTATCCCACAGAAACTCCTTACGACCCAACCCTAAAATATATTCAGAATGTTTACCCTCTTCATCTAGGAACTAAGGCTGGTTTCTTCCCAGCTAGCTACAGAACTATGCAAAAAAGAAAATATAGTGTGGGTTTTATTGGACAGTTCGATCCATACCGGCGAGTTGAATTTAAAGATTTCGCAATGGCGTGTTCGGCCCGATATATGGATTCTTTCGTTATGTTTTATAATGGATGGAATAAAGGACTTACTACGACCGAATATGTGAACATAATGAGGGAAACCAAAATAGCCCTTGTTCCGTGCGGGTCGGCCAGCCTAAATACGTTCCGTTACTATGAGGCTATGGCTTCCGGTTGCATCGTAGTTAGAGAAAAGCTGTACTCGCATCCATCAACGAAACAACCTCTAGGAGATGAAGTTGTGGTGGGTGACTGGAAAAATCATGACCAATTATTCCGAATTATTGATAATTACCTAAAATCGACATGCATTGAAATGGGCCGAATGGCAAATCTAAGAACTTATAACAATTTTTTGGCCCCAGAAGCATGTGCCGAATATATTATGGACCACATAAAGGAGTTGAACTATGTATAAATCTCAAATTAAACAAGACGCTTGGGTTCTTAAAAATTTGAATAATCTTAGGGGTGGTTATTTTGTAGATATTGGAGCACATGACGGAATTTCAATGTCTAACACACATGTTTTAGAAAAGGAGTTTGGTTGGAGTGGAATTTGTGTTGAGCCTAATCCAGACTCTTTTAAAGAGCTTTCTACCAACAGAACGTGTGACGCACTAAATATGGCGGTGTCTCCATATGAGGGAGTTGTATATTTTGATAAAACCGATGATCCCACAATGGGGCATATTTGTAATTATAAAACAGATATAGTTGTTCAATCAAACAATATAGAATATATCTTAAGTAGATGCCCCAAAGAGATAGATTATATTAGCTTAGATATTGAAGGATTAGAACTTTCTGTTTTAGAGTCTTTTCCTTGGGGTAAATATAAGGTCAAGTGCTGGACCATAGAACATAACATATATACAAATGGCGATAATGAAAATTATTCTAAAATTTTACAAATACTTATGGGGCATAATTACTTGGTGAAAACCCATGATTGGGACTTTTTTGCTGTATTAGATGATATTAAACCAGAATTTTATTATAATTATGAAGGGATCGTTAGATAAATGCACAAAATTGAAGAAAATATGCGTGGGCCCATTAAGACATTTAAGTATGGGGGCCTTCCAGCGATCCAAGTATGGGGCGTAGACACCGCGTTTACTAAGTTGTCCGAATATGTGGGCGATAGTAAATTCGACGTTATAATCGAACTGGGGGCTTATTACGGGGGCCTAACGAACATGTTGGCCGACAATCCTGTCTCGTCTAAGGCTATCATCCACTCGTTCGACATAAATGGTGATAGGTTCACAAATTTGTGGCCCGAAAAGATTGTGTTTCACTGTATGGATATTTATGCTAATTTTGAATATATTAGTAGGCTGTTTGACTCAAGCCATAGAGTTTTGGTACTGTGCGACGGTGGTAATAAACCTCTAGAGTATCGTGAAATGTCTAGGTTTCTTGATTGGGGCGATATTATTATGGCTCACGACTACTATCCAGACAAAGAAGCTTTCGAGCAAGGTAAGTCTGAGGGAAGGTGGAATTGGTGGGAGTTCGATGATCAAGTGGCCGCTACTGCCGATAATACCCATCTAGTAAAGCCTGTAGACTACTTTGATAATTATGCTTGGTTCATAAGGGAAAAACAATGATTCCTACTTATATTATTCACCACACGCCGCTCAAAGATCGCAAAGAGTATCTTTTAAGGACTCTCCCTTGGGCTCAGTTTATAGAAAATTCTGAATATTTAATTAGTTATCACAATGACCCAACCTTATGGGAAAGCCGTACATCTGGACTATACTCAGAAACAATTCCTAGTCGAGTTTTGTCTGGTGGGGATATGGATTGTACAACTAAACATTTCGAGGCACTAACCAGAATATCTAATTTGAGTGTTCCGGGGCTTATTTTAGAGGATGACGCCATTCTTCTTGAGGGGTTTTGGGAATGTCTTAACGAAACTATACAAATAAAAAATAGTCATCTATGGGACATTCTTTTTATCGGAGGGGCGTTTCCTCATACTGTGGCCCCAACATTAAGTTACGACGACAAATCCCCATTCGTACTTAAGGGGCACCCATGCACAAATACGGTGTGTTCATACATAGTAAAACCGAAGATTGCAACAGCTATTGCCCACCGACTGTATAAGTTTGGGGCCGCACTTCCTATAGATTTCGAGTTTAATTACATCTGTAGGGAATTAGGGCTTATGGTTTGTCACTATCTGCCCTACGTAGTACAAGAAGGTAGCTCGGCAGGTTATTATAAAGGAAGCCAAGTAAGATGAATTCTATCGCAGCCCTAGTTGATAACACTAACCTGTCCCAGTGCGTCTATTATATGACCAGAGCATTCAATAAAATGAATGATTTGTCACCATTTTGTTACTATACTGATTTAAGCACGCAGGCCCTAAAGTGTAATTTTTCAGTCCTAAACTGTTATTATGCGAACCATTATGTGGGTGGGCCGATTTTTGCTACTTCACTAGAAACCCTAAATGTACTAATAAACCTAAACATTAGGGCCTCTAAATTTTTCTATTGCTGGGATCTTGAGTGGTTACGAGACAGTAAGTTTTCGTACTCCGACAATATGGGGTCGCTCAATAATGAGTATATCACTATAGTTGCGAGGAGTGAATCACACGCCCGCTGTATAGAGAATTATTCAAACAAAAAAGTATCCCATATTATAGAAAACTGGGAATACGATAAAATTAGGGGATTAATCGATGGACTTGCACTCGGAAATGATAAGTGATTATGTGGGCGGAAAATCTTCAATTGAGGTGGCTGAAAAATATAGCATACCCCTCACCACGGTAAGTAGGATTTTGAGGAAAAACGGCGTTACTCGGACTAGATCCGAATCTCAGAAACTAGCCCTAGAGAAGGGTAAGAGTCATAATCCCACCAAGGGAGTGGGGCACTCTAAGACGACAAAAGAAGCCCTTAGCGAAAACGGTGCTCATAGGTGGGCCCAATTAAGTGGCCCCGAAAGGCAGGTCTTCTCGGATCAGGCTAAGGAAAGATGGGACCAAATTGACCCAGACAAGAAGAAGGATATGCAGTCTAAGGCTGGCACCGCTCTACAAAAAACTAGCATAGAGGGGTCTTTGGCCGAAAAGATTGTGGCTCAGGCCCTTATGGATGCGGGTTACGTCGTTCGTAGACAGGTAAAGAACTTTATGAACGGCGGCTACGAAATAGATATACTCCTGCCCGATTTAGGGGTTGTGGTTGAGCTAGACGGCCCCCAACACTTTCTTCCTATGTGGGGACAGGATCGCCTCCAAAAGACGATTCAGCAAGACATGACCAAAAACGGTGTGTTAATGAGCTACGGATTAACGGTTATACGTGTGAAATACATAGTGAAAAACTTGACCGAAAAGATCAAGAGGGACCTATGTAAGCAGGTTAAAGGATTGGTGGCTGATGTGGCCAACCACAAAACGGACAAGAAATTGATAGAGGTCGAATTTAAGAATGGCTACTAAGAACAAAGTTGTTGTGGAAACTGATTTGGAAGTATCTAGCGTGCCCGAATATGGTTCGGACGGATGGGACTCCTATGTAATGAGCCAGTTTAAGGATGATGAGCTTCGTGATGGGGCCCCACTATGTCACGGACTACGTAGGGTCGCCCGAAACCTATTGGGGCAAATCTTGTATTCGGGCCCCACTAGCGTTAACCCAGCAACGGACCCAAACGGGCCGGGACGAGCCACCGTAGTATATCAGGTCACGTTCCTATGGTTTGACGGCACCCAGAGGGTATTTGCGGACGTTGCGGACGTGTGGCACGGCAATACCGACGATATGTTTGCGGCCCACCCTGCCGCTGTAGCGTCCACAAGGGCCGAGGCCCGAGCACTTCGTAAGGCCCTAGCAATCAAGAAGGTGTCGGCTGACGAACTCTGTAGTAAGGATATGGGAGCCATTGTGAGGGGATCTGTGTCAACTGTAAAGGTTGAAGCCCCCACCACAGGGGAATCTAATCCGACCGACCTTATAACACCGGCCCAAAAGAATTTCCTAGGGGTTCTATGTTCTAAGTTGGATATTAACGTATTGAAGCTTATTGAGAGTACCGGAAATGTTTATGAAAAGATCACTAAAGATGCCACATCCAAAGTTATTACTAAAATTAATGAATATCAACAAAAGGGGGTTGAGTTAATCCCCAAGGAGTTAATTGGTTATGACGAAAACTGGAAACTGTGACAAAAAACTTGACAATAAAAAAAATATAGGGGGGCGAACGACCCGACCCAACCGGGTGGGCCCACTG
>Ga0163149_10002377_pt1 | contig 22754 bp, 23 predicted proteins | sample OliLakLV19MP5G1_FD_148604 | JGI IMG/M metagenome (GOLD analysis project Ga0163149, IMG submission 148604) | Freshwater microbial mat bacterial communities from Lake Vanda, McMurdo Dry Valleys, Antarctica - Oligotrophic Lake LV.19.MP5.G1 | ecosystem: Environmental > Aquatic > Freshwater > Lake >...
AATGGCTCTTCCGGATCTGTGGTTGAAATCGTATGAAAGGCTACAAAATGCCGCCCGATCGACGGCTGAAACCCAGTGATAGTTTGATATAAGGTTGTCTTATCAGCGCAAAGCCGGGAGAGCCGGCAAAATTAAGTATTTCTTCAACGATCGCATCGGGAGCAAATTCGATTTCGTTCAGCAATTGCTCTTTCGCGCTCATACTTTATTATTACCTTTCTGTCTTTGCTGATCTGATGAATTATTCACCAAAGAAGATTTCATCATTGGAAAGTTTAGCCTCAAGTTTAGTTTTAGCTGCACTGGTGAGCTTTACCTTAGTATCTAAGTCATCAAGATCTATATAAGGTCTATTGTTTATAATATCATCAACAATTTTTGGCTCTCCCGGCTTTGCGCTGATAAGACAACCTTATATCAAACTATCACTGGGTTTCAGCCGTCGATCGGGCGGCATTTTGTAGCCTTTCATACGATTTCAACCACAGATCCGGAAGAGCCCAATTTTTTCCTTAATTCGTGCGCCCTTAAAAACTTTTGTTAGGGAATTTTTATCATCGGCATTAACATTAACGGATGATTTCTTTGTTGGATTTGGAGCAGGAGGTTTAACAGATGGTACTTTAGGGGAAGGTATGAACTGAATATTTTTAAGCTCTAACTTTCGCTGTAAAAGAGATGGGCAAGAAGGAGCAATCATAAAAGCTAGCTCTGGGGGATTGCCATCGATCTTATGAGGTCTAAAGTTTGCATCCTCTAACCATTTGCTGAATAGTTGCAAGTGACCGCTCACAAGCTCATAGTTTTTGGCTTCCCCATATGCTCTAGCAGCAAGAACGCCATTGTGAAGTAATTCGACACAACAATCAAAATTATGGGTTGCAACTTTAGTTGTGGTTGAAGCTGAAGATAAAGTATATGCTTTCTGATTCAAGTAGCTTTGCCATTTTTGTCTACATTGTGCCTCCACCAGGTTACGCGCATTCCCTTCAAAACTATTTTCAGGCTGTTCTTTAAAGTATTTCTCATATACTTCAAGCACTGCTGTTACGTAGTTTCGATAAAAACTCCTCAGACTCTGAGCAGTATCAATGGGCACAGCCTTGATCTCATTCCATGCCTGATCAAAATATTTATATCCTTTAAACGCTCCTTCAATACGTTCATCGATTTTGGCTTTGATCATTTCAAACTCATTTTCATATCCTTTACTCAAAACAATAACTTGATGTCCGACAAGACTTTCTATGACAGGATCATCATTGATGAATTCCGTCACATTCTCTGATGTTCCTGCAAGATAAATCAGAAGACGAACTGGCTCTTCCGGATCTGTGGTTGAAATCGTATGAAAGGCTACAAAATGCCGCCCGATCGACGGCTGAAACCCAGTGATAGTTTGATATAAGGTTGTCTTATCAGCGCAAAGCCGGGAGAGCCGACGAACTCTTGAGCTAAATTTCTGATATGCTCCTCTAACTAGAGCTTTAGTTAAAGATCTTGTTTCTTGAAATTCGTCAGGAAAATCTTTTAAATGATCTAAGTCATCAAGCAAATAAGCAAAAGTAAAGCGTGGCTCCACTTGGGATACTCTATTAATGACCTCAAAAAAAAGCTCTTCAAAAACAACACCACTTTCTGAAAAATACTTTCTAAATTTTGAACAGAAAGGTGAAGAGCTTGCTATGGTCAAAAGCTGACTAACTTCGAGTGGCTCTAAATATTCATTCAATACAACTTTAGCTACATTTTGTACTGAGAGACTTGAACTGTTTAGCAATTCCCAAAAAGTTTGTCCAAGGATATAAGAGTAAAATTTTATACTGAAACGGCTCTCCCGGCTTTGCGCTGATAAGACAACCTTATATCAAACTATCACTGGGTTTCAGCCGTCGATCGGGCGGCATTTTGTAGCCTTTCATACGATTTCAACCACAGATCCGGAAGAGCCACTGAAACTTTGATTTCCACCTATTGATTTGATCTCGGAGAGACGAAAAAAACTAACAACAGAAAATTTTTCATAGGTCGGTTTTGTTTTAGCCAATTCGTGCAGATAGAGGAGTAGAGAAGTTTTCCCACTCCCGAAGTGAGCATTGACAAGTCTAAAAGTAAAATACCCATCATCAAAACTGTGCCTTAGATCATCTTCAAGTAATTCAGTAATGTTATTTAGCTGCTTTCCAGATAAACTTCGTGCTGCTGATCCTTCGCCAGTTGTTCCTGGTAATCTGATAACACGCTCAATCCGCATATCATCATAAAAACCATCACCTGGTTTAATTCTTTGAAGAAAATCTCTAATAAACCTTGGCTTTCCTGAGTCTTCTCCCATGCTTCACTCCGCCCATTCCATTAGTTCATGTTCTTTCTCGGTCACAGTAAAAATCTTTCTATTCATCTTAAGCAAATCGAAATATTGACTTAATTTATTTTGAGAAATAGAGTTTTGCTCTGCAAATTTTTGGAGAAGTTTTTGACTATAAATAGCAACAGCACCCCGAAGCTCTTGTTGTCTTCTCTCTTCAAAGTACAGTGCTTTAAATTTCTCCTGGAATTCCTCAAAAGTGATTTCCTCAGTTTGTCTAGTTTGAGGATGCGTTTTACCTGTTTCCTTAATATGAGAGAGTAAACAAGTTAATGCAGTACTCAGCACCTTATAGCTTCTGGAAGACGTGAAATCGTAGTCAGTAGTAGTCAAATTATTTACAAGAACTTGGTTGCCCTCGCCTGTCAGCGAGAATCGCCCGTCTTTTGTGAGAGCCTTCCCTTTACTATCTTTAGTTTTTCCGTCCTTAGTTTTCAGCTCGATCAGTCCCTGCTCCTTGAGATCGCCATAGATCTTCTCTGCTTTTCCCTTGTGTTCATCCGGCAAATAGGATCTTATGTCACCCTTTGTAAGAGTGTCTGCCTCCGTGTCCTTCGCATAGGCTTTGGTATAAAGCAGATAGATGAGGTGTTCTGCAGTAAGTTCAGCCATGTTGCCCTCCCATTCAGTTTTAACGGATACGAAGCTAAATGTCTCTAACAAGCAGATGATAGCTGCAATATCCGTGCAAAAGTTTGTTGGTCTGAATAACTGAAGTTGAACGATCGACCTCCAAGCCTCACCTTTTAACCTCTGAACTCGGATTTTTGACCCTTTTGCTCCAAAAATGAAGTGTGCTTTGCAGCGCTATACACCTCGTAAACACGCTTCCTCATACCGATGCTTCTGTACTTAGACTATGCTTTTGAGAGAGGGAAGCAGGGTCTGCGGTGAAAGAAGCAATGACCACCCAATTTGTACATCCTTTAGCTATGTGACGCTGATTGCACGCTAATGTCGCATCAGCATAGCGGAGTAAAAAGCTTACTGAGACTGGATTTCAGCTTATTGTCTTATTACTTCCACCTAAAAACCTCGTTGCACGATCGATGTCGTTCCCCTGATGATCGCACGATCGATGTCGTTTCTTTAAGTTCAGTTCGTCGCACGATCGATGTCGTTTATGCTAATCGAAGCACTTTGTAGAAGCTTCAAACAACTATGTCTGCCGAAGACGATCGCGATCAGCCAGAAGTCGTTGGTGAGCCTTCAGAAACACTAACGCTTGATGCAAGCAACTTTGTTGCGGATTGTAAACAAATCCTGCTTGAGAACCTAGACAAACATACATCAAGGTTTGCTTTAGCTCAGTGGGTAGCTAATGCTCCCAATCGCGATATTTTCCTTCAAAGGAAGCAAGAGGTCGCCGACACATTGGAGCTTTCCATTCGGCAGGTGGAACGAGTCTTAAAGAAATATCACAAAAGTGAACTAAGGGAAACCTCTGGGGCTGAGAGATCGGATAAGGGTGAGCACAAAATCCTTCCCTATTGGGTAGATTACATGAAATGGTTCTACGATGACAGAAAAGAGAAAAAGCTTTCTGCGGCTGTGGCTGATGTTGTCAGAGAGGTAAAACGGCACGCAGAAATTGATCTGCATCTTCAACCCGGTGAATATCCGGATCGCGCTACTGTGTATCGTGTTCTAAAGCCTGTTGTTGAACGTGAGGCTTTACAGAATAAAATTAGAAACCCCGGTTCAGGTTCATGGTTTCACGTCAAAACCCGTGATGGGGAATACATCGAAATATTCTGTAGCAACCAGGTTATTCAGTGTGATCATACAAAACTAGATATCCTTATTGTTGACAAAGATGACAAAATCCTTGGTCGTCTTTGGCTAACAACTGTAGTGGATAGCTTCTCTAGCTGCGTTTTAGGTTTTTTCCTTGGACTCAAACAACCTGGCACCGAAGAGGTGGCGCTTGCTCTACGTCATGCAGCTTTACCCAAACACTACCCAGACGACTATGAACTGCTAAGACCTTGGGATATCAATGGGCTACCGCTCCAGTGCTTTTTCACAGACGGTGGGAAAGACTTGTCGAAAGCCAAGCACATTCAACAGATTGGTAGAAATTTTAACTTTAAGTGCGAGTTACGCTTTAATCCTCCTCAAGGCGGCATTGTAGAACGCATTTTCAAGACTATCAATACGAAAGTCCTTCAAGGGCTTCCAGGCTACACGGGTTCCTGTGTTGAGGATCGCCCAAAACACGCTGAAGAGACCGCCTGTCTGACTTGGAGGGATGTTAAGAAAATCTTAACTGGGTTCTTCTGTGATAGCTATAACCATGATAAACATCCCAAGAAAAAGGGGATGACAAGGTACGAGTACTGGCTAGAGGGATTGGGTGGAACCTTGCCAGAGCCTATTGATGAGCAAGAATTAGATCTTTGCTTGATGAAGGCAGCGTACCGCTATGTTCAAGCCCATGGTTCAGTAAATTTTGAAAATGTTATTTATAGAAGCGAAGAGCTTAAAAATTACTTGGGGGAGCGAGTAACACTGAGATATGATCCCGACCATATTCTAAGCCTTCGAGCTTATACATATGAGCCAGATGAAAAAATGGGAGAGTTGATCGACGATGAGGTGAAGGCTCTCAGTCTGGAACATCAGGATCTGACTTTGGATGAATTGAAGCAAATCAATGCAAAGTTGACTGAGGAAGGTAAAGAAATCGATAACTATACAATTCTTCAGGAACTTGGGCGTAGAACCCAAATGGTTGACGAGGCAATTCAGAGCCGAAACGATCGCAGAAGGGCGGAGCATAAAGATGCTCGAGAGGAACACAAAACTAACTTAGGCAAGCCTAACAATCGTAAGACTACCAGAAAATCTTCGACAAAGGCTAACGCTAACCAAAACCCTGTAGTTGCTGAAGCAGACTTGGTAGCACCATGTTCACCTGATAACAAGGAAAGTTTAACTTCCTCTGACATGATGGAAATCTTTCAATCTACTGAAGAAATTGATGTAGAAGTCTCATACGTCCTTCTTGACAATAAGGATGAAGAAAGGGTACAGCCAGGAACTATTCTTCAGGGATCAGTTATTGGAGAGAGTTTAACAGAGATTGTCGCACCTTCATCCGAAAAAGCTAGAACTGAAGGGCTTGTAACTCCTACTCAAGTAGAACCCTCAAAACCAAAGGAGTGCTACGATTTCATTATCTCAAAACGCTCTCGCAGAAATCGGTAAAAGCTTATGTCAGAGTCTAGTCTGGTTTCACAGCCTATTGTAGAGGTTTTAGCTTCGTTAACAGACACGAGAACTAAAGTGGCTGCACTGGAAAGGCTGCTCAGTGACGGCTATGTACCAACAGAGACCGGTGAATCTGGGATTAAGTGGATAGACGAGCGGAGATTTCTGAAACAATGTGGTCGTCTGGTAGGACCACGTGGGAGTGGTAAAAGTCGATTGTGTGAGGAGTACGAGAATCGGGATTTTGATCGTGTCATTCGAGTGAAAGCTCATACAAACTGTTCTTCTAGGAAAGTTCACAGGTTAATCCTCAAAGCAATGAATCATGCGGCTAAAATCAGACGCCGGGATGATCCAAGACCCCAGGTGGTCGAGAGTGTTGAGCCATTGGGAATAGAGGTCATCCTCATTGATAACGCACATAATTTAGAGATAGATGCGTTCTCAGACCTTAAAGATCTTTACGATGAGAAAAAGGTGACTATCATTTTTTCCGGAACGGCTAATTTGAATGTTTCGCTTGACAACGCTGACTTGCTGGAAAGTTTTCCCTATTCTTTCTCTCTAGGTTCTTTGCCTGATAACGATTTCAGAAAGATTTTGAATACACTTGAAGAAAAAGCATTAAATCTTCCCTTTCAGTCCCAGTTAAGTGAGGGGGAGAAATTTGAGATTTTGATTAAATGTACAGGCGGTTTCATAGGAAGGCTCATAAAGCTTCTGCCAACAGCAATTTTATACTCTGTTCAAAAAATTTCAGAACAGGACAATAAACTTGAATCAGGACAGGAGTGTGAACCTGAAACCATCTTCATGTACAAGCTTGATAGTGTTTCTCTTGAAGCACTTAAAAAGCTTGAGGTAGGATATGGCAAGAAAGCGTTGTTTGGAAAGGCTGATTCACAATAAGATAGTGGCATTTTCATAAAGGATAGGGAATAATCGACATTTTTAGATGTCTCGCCACGTAAGGACCCCAGCGTTTGTCTTTTTTCTCCGCCCTTTGCGTAAGGGCGCTACCCAAAATAATTTCTGAACTCTCCTACGACTCTTTTCCTAACTGCTCAGTCATTGAGTGATGCATGACCAGTAAAGTTAGTAAGTATCCCAGATTGCCCCCTCTGGAGCCTTTTCAAGGAGAAAGTCTTCCTCACTATCTTGGTCGATTTCGGCGACTGAAAAGCACTGGAGCACCTTCTCCAAGTGCATTGGGGCAAATGGTGGGTATTGGTGCAGTTGTAGCGCAACGGGAACTGGGCTTCTTCAATCCCTTTCCAAGCACTGAGCAACTGACTACTCTAGGAACAGTCATTGGACTAGAGATTGACCGATTAACCCAGATGCTGCATCCAGAAGGAGTAACGCTCGACCCGAGACCAATCCGTCTGTGCGGAGCTTGCTACGCTGAATGCCCTTGTCACCGTTTTGAGTGGCAGTTCAAGTCGAGAGCAACTGCAAGATGCGATCGCCACAAACTCAAACTGTTGATGAAATGTCCAGGCTGTGAAACATTATTTCCAGTACCTTCCCGTTGGGTAGAGGGAAGATGTCAGAACAAGAAGTGCGGCATGCGCTACTCAAGAATGGCTAAACACCAAGCGAGAATATAAAAATAAACAGTGAGGGCGCTTCATGGCAATCAAGCATGATGATGTTATTGAAGTAAAAAAGCTTGACCTACACGTCCTGTTTCTTGAGCAGAAACTGGCTAGACCTTATCTAATTGTCACGACAGGCTCTATCAAGCCATTGGTTTGACCAGTGAGACTCGACCAGCTTTGAGCGTTCCAGCAGCAAAGTAATTCCCACGGTGGCTTGATGAAGTGAAACCATAGGAGGAAAGGTTCTGTCGCAAGTTTTCTAAAGTGACAAACGATCTGTGCCAAGCGTCTTGTCTTAAGCACTCACTCCAAACAGTTCTTCAATGAACTTCATTTGAGACACACTGTCCCCTTGACTGATTCTTTTCACTTGTCCTTTTCTGATCATATTCATTGCCTCAATCCCGCTCAGCGTTTTTCTCGCACTGTTGAACGATTTGAACCCCATCATCGGTTTGACAAGCCGCTTCATGTTTCTGTGATCCTGCTCAATGATGTTGTTCAAAGCTTTAATCTGCCGGAGTTCCGTCTCTGCTGCAATCGTTTTAGCCGCTTTCAGCTTGTCCATCGCAACCGGGTAGGCAGCATTCTTAGCCACTGTAATCACTCGTGGTGCTTGTGTGTGCTGAGCTTTCAGTACTTTACGGAAAAACCATGCCGCTGCCTTCCCGTCTCGCTTTGCACTCAGCCTGAAGTCCAGCGTCTTGCCTGCTGAATCGACTGCTCGATACAAGTATTGCCACTGGACTCTGACTTCGATGTCCGTTTCGTCCACCCGCCACGAATCAGTCGTCAAACGCAAAGGCGGTCGCAGTCGTTGATCGAGCTCTGGTGCCAACTTCAGTACCCAGCGATTGATCGTAGAGTGAGCCACTGCGACTCCTCGCACCGCCATCAGCTCTTCCAGATTCCGGTAGCTCTAGGGATAACGGCAAGACCACCGGACATTCAGCAACATGCTTGCTGGCAGCAAGTGACACCACTTGAAAAGGAATTGAGAAGCCATTTAGGTTGAGACCAGAGAAAAATTAACCGCCTCACCTTACCATTTATTGCGACACAACCCTTGGGGGTTCGGTGACGGCCTTGAGCGTGTCCTCTGGCGTGAATCCCGTCTTGCAGCTTGAGAAGTGCACTGAGCAGCGGGATATCGCCCCAGCTTTGCTCCCAAACCGCTACAGGCAGCGTCCTGAGGGACGAATTTTTAGGACATTTTAGGACATAAGTGCGGCTGCTAGGGTGGCCGCGCTTGGAGCACTGTCAAATATGCCTAATTTCAGAACATATAAAACGCCGACGCTTAAGACTTATCAAACGCGATCGCGCCTTTTCGGTCGTGACAAAGTCCTTGACCCTGTCTACGATTATGGACAGTCGGTTGAGTTTTGCCAGGTACAGGAAGTTGTAGCCGCCGATCCCCTGACGGGACTCCCGGTTCAAAAAACGTTGCAGTGCTATCCGATGCGCGGGTTTGTGAAAACAGACACGGGTCAGCAACTGCAGGTCAATTAAGGGCTCAACATCAACGCCAGCGGTTATACCGCTTATCTCTACGGGGGCGATCTCAAAGTGGATCAACTCTCCCCCCGTTCGGTGGTGGCGTTTCGCGACACCACCTATAGCCTCTACCTGATCCAGGCTCACGGGGATAAGGAGAGTGACATCTGGCTCGAACTCCGCTTGCTCTGCTCGCAAGGATCGGGGCGCGTTGACCAGGCCGATGCCATTATTGAGACCACACCGATCCAGCCTGAGGAGCTAGAAATTCCCCTAGTAGAGCAGGATCCGCTCTTTCAGCCGTGAGGCTCTAGCACCTTTGCAATCACCCGTAGCGACGGGAGTACGGGCATCGCGTCTCGACAGCAAGAGCAGCGCCAAAACGATCGCCCTTTGGCAGCGCTTCCCTCCTCCAGCAAAGTCCTTACTCCCGCTTTCAGCGGGATGTGCGGCAGGTGAAGCCGGAAGTGATTGAACAGTATGCCAGGGGGACTTGAGTGACCAATTTCAAACGAAGGAACTCGAAAAATGAGCAAGAAAAGTACCAACACTAAAGTCATCACAACCATTGCCAAAATGGATAAGAGTGTAGTTTGCAACCAACACAGAAATACGCGATGAATTCTATTTGTGGACATAATCGGATTCGGCGAACTATGGATTAGAGACGATTTCTTTCTCCTTCATTGTTTGGACGGAATGTGACTCAGAAATAACAATCAATGCTGATGTTTTTAAGAGCTTGAATTTTAATTTTAAGAAGCGTAATTAATGATTTTCGCGAGGAGGAGTAAATTGTGACTTTTTCTCATCGATTACTCAAATTAGTAGAGTTTAGCAGCATTGCAGCGCTCCATCTGTTTGTCACTTTCATGTCACATTTGTGAATCAGCGTTAGAGATGGAATTTGAATATTGGAGAGCCGCTATGGATTGGCAGACGATTTTACATTGGGTGTATGTAGCAGGGATGGCGATCGGGGCGTTACATTTTTGGTCGCTCAGTCGCGAACCCAAAGGTTTGCCGCAGTACGAGTATTTAGTGGCGATTTTCATTCCGATCTGGTCTGGTCTAGCATACATGGCAATGGCGCTTGACCAGGGCAAGATCGAATCTGCAGGGCAGGTTGCCCACTATGCTCGTTATATCGATTGGATGGTGACAACACCGTTGCTACTGTTATCACTGTCCTGGACGGCAATGCAGTTTATCAAAAAAGACTGGACTCTGATTGGTTTTTTGATGAGTACGCAGGTCGTCGTGATTACCACAGGTTTAATTGCAGATCTCTCGGAGCGCGGCTGGGTCAGATACCTCTGGTACATCTGCGGCGTAGTGGCTTTTCTGGTGGTGTTGTGGGGTATCTGGGTGCCGCTACGGGCAAAAGCGAAAAGCCAGGGCGGTGAGCTGATAGCACTCCAGGACAAGCTGACACTGTATTTTACGGTGCTGTGGATTGGCTATCCGCTCGCCTGGATTATTGGTCCTTCCGGCTTCGGTTGGGTAAATCAGGACATTGATACCTTATTGTTTTGCGTGTTGCCCTTTTTCTCCAAAGTTGGATTTAGCTTTCTTGACTTGCATGGCTTACGCAGTTTGCAAGGTCGTCAATCAGAAACAGGTTTCGATCGCACTGCAAACCAGGTTTTGCGTTTCCTGGGTAGCATTACCGCTCTGTGGACGCCGCAATCGCAATCAGGAAATCGAAGCACTCGCCGCTTGCCTGGGTAACTGTAATGACCTCAAAGCTCTCGTGCTTATTCCTCTAGATACTGACTTTGCTAGCGTCGTTCAATCTGATGTTCTAATTGTTGTGCAACACAGGCGATTAGCTCAACGGCAATCAGAAAATGCCTGCTTAGCACGATCGCTTATGCCAAGCGAAGCTGTCTACTGAATTTTAGGAGTACCCATCATGAGTCGTTCTTTGACTACATTATTCACAATTTTTGGTCTTGCAGTGGTGTTAGGGGCTTGTGCTCCAACGACAGCTCCCGTGTCTCCTACACCAGACACTACAACTTCCCCAACGATTGATCCAACGCCAACTCCAACGACATCTCCGTAAATTGTTGATATGAGGACACTTCAATGCGGCAGCAACCTGATGAATTTTTCAAGCGAATAGTAGCCGCCAAAAACCATACGGTTGAAACAACTGCTCATGAATCCCAATTTCAGCCGTCTGAACTCAGTACAGCCTCGTCCAATCGAAATTTACTCTCGCCTGAGCTATTGAGTTTGGCGATATTTGGCGTGTTTGTCTTCCTGTATGTCATTTTGTATAGAAAAGTGTTTGATCCGAAAGAGATGCGAACGCCCTACCAGTACCGCCTTAGTATTCCTTGTAAGCACTGCCGATTTTACTCGCCAAACTCCTATCTGCAATGTGCTGTTCATCCTTCTAGAGTTTTGAAGTTTGATGCTGTTCATTGCCCTGATTACTGCCCTAGATACGATGATGGTTCTTACCGTAACCCGTCTTCACGAAAATAGTTTACGGCTATCTTGCTTCCCATTGATCTAACTGGGGGAAAACGGCACTCCTATTTTTTCCATTTTTGATTGAGACATGATGAAACTGCCAAATATTCACACCCATGGGATAATCCTTGCTTTAATTGCATTGGTTGCTTGCACACCAGCACAGGAGCAGGGAGGCGTTTCGCCTTCTTCAATAAAAACTGCTGACCAGGAAGAGCGGACTGCATCCCAACCTGTATCCACTCAACCAGCAAGCTGTACTTTGGTTGAAAGCGGCTTTGGTTCCCAAGGACAGGTTAATGTGCGGGTCGAAGAAGTGGTGACAGGGCTAGATGTTCCTTGGGGCATTGCCTTTTTGCCGAATCGCGATATGCTTGTTTCGGAACGAGCGGGACGAGTGCGGCTGGTGCAGAATAACCAACTGCGTCCACAGGTAGTTGCTACCATCAATGTCAGCGATCGCGGGGAAGGAGGACTGTTAGGAATTGCAGCCCATCCCAATTTTGCCAATAACCGATTCTTTTATGTGTATTTCACTGCCAACGCCAATGGTTCTCCGGTAAATCGGGTAGAACGATGGCAACTGTCCCAAGCGGGGACGAGTGCAACGCGAGATCGCACCATTGTCGATAACATTCCAGTCGCCCAATTCCACAACGGTGGACGGATACGCTTTGGACCAGACGGGATGCTCTATATTGGCACGGGTGATGCCAGAAACCCAGACCTTTCTCAGGATGTTAAAAGTTTGGCAGGTAAGATTTTACGGGTCACACCTGATGGACAGGTGCCCGCCGATAATCCCTTTTCTGGTAATCCAGCGTACATCACAGGCATCCGTAACACCCAGGGATTTGATTGGATTAATGCATCCACACTGTGGGTGAGTGATCACGGACCTAGTGGGGAGTTGGGGCGATCGGGACACGATAAAGTTAGTGTGGCTCAGGCAGGCGATAATTTGGGCTGGCCGACCACCTACCGTTGTGAATCTGTGCAAGGATTGGTGACACCCGCGATCGTCTGGCGGCAGGCATTACCACCGGGAGGAGCGGCGATTTATACTGGCAACGCCATCCCTGAGTGGAAAGGCAGTTTGATCGTTGCAGCACTGCGGGCAGAACAGTTGCAGCGAGTTGTCATTGATCCGCAATCTGGTCAGGTGCAAAGACATGAAGTGTATTTACAGGGACAGCAGGGACGATTGCGAGACGCGATTATGGGACCCGATGGGGAGCTATACGTGACCACGAGTAATTGTGATGGGCGTGGCAGTTGTCCACCAGATCAGGACAAGATCCTTCGCATTACTCGCTGAGCAACCCTTGAGCCTGTCACTTTCTAGTCACATTAGAATCTTGTTAAGCCAACGCTCTAGGTTGTCACCTTCTAGTCACTTTTTACTCTCACACTGAAACGAAGTAGAGGATGAAGGGGAATCACCAAGCAATTTCTCTACTACTTTCTCATTCGCTGAACGCATAATTCTAATGCTAGATCTCTGGTACAAAAACGCAATCATCTACTGCATTGATGTCAAAACTTTCATGGATGCAAATGGGGATGGCATTGGTGATTTTTCAGGATTGACTCAAAGAGTAGACTATATTGCTGGACTGGGTGTGACTTGCATCTGGCTCATGCCCTTCTATCCATCTCCCCAGAAGGATAATGGCTACGACGTGATGGACTATTACAACGTCGATCGGCGTCTAGGAACGCTGGGAGATTTTGTTGAATTTACCCGTCAGGCGGAAGAGCGGGGCATTCGCATCATTGTCGATCTGGTCGTGAACCATACCTCAGATCAGCATCCCTGGTTTCAAGCTGCCTGCAAGGACAAACACTCAAAATATTGGGACTACTATCTGTGGTCAAAAGAGAAACCACAGGATTTGACAGAGGGTATTATTTTCCCTGGCTTTCAAGAGGCAACCTGGGCATACCAACCCGAAGCAGCCGCCTATTATGCCCATCGATTCTACGACCATCAGGCTGATTTGAACATCACTAACCCCGAAGTCAGGAGCGAGATTCAGAAAATCATGGGATTCTGGCTGGCACTGGGGGTATCTGGTTTTCGGATTGATGCGGCTCCCTATCTCATTGAACTGAGGCAGGCGGACAACCTGTTTGAGCGCGTCGAAGATCCTTATATCTACATTGAAGAACTGCGAGAGTTTCTCTCCTGGCGACGGGGAGATGCTATTTTACTGGCAGAAGCGAATGAACCTGTTGAGGCGCTATCCAAGTATTTTGGAGATGGTCACCGGATGCAGATGTTATTTAACTTCTGGGGAAATCAGCATCTCTTGCTGGCTCTTGCCCAGGAAACCGCAACTCCCCTGATTGAAGCCTTCAACGAATTGCCCCCCATACCAACGACAGGACAATGGGCAAACTTTATCCGCAACCATGATGAACTGTCGCTAGACCAACTCTCCAGTCGTCAGCAGTCCGAAATTGCAGCAGTGTTTGCGCCCAATCGCGAAACGATGTGGATCTTCGATCGGGGGATTCGACGACGGTTTGCTCCGATGATGAAGGGTGATGCTCAACGGCTACGGCTAGCTTACAGTTTGCTGCTCACTCTACCCGGTACACCCGTGATCAATTACGGAGAGGAGCTGGGCATGGGTGATAATCTGTCGCTAGAGGAGCGCGACCCAGCCCGCACCCCGATGCAATGGTCAAATGCGGCGAATGGTGGGTTCTCTACGGCATCGATCGATCAACTGATCCTTCCTGTTATTTGTGAGGGCGAATACAGTTTCCAGCATCTGAATGTCAACGTGCAACGCCGCAATCCTGACTCGCTACTGAACTGGATAGAACGGGCAATTCGCTTGCGTAAAGAATGCCCAGAGTTTGGTTGGGGCAAATGGCACATCCTGGAGACTAATCATCTCAATGTGTTTGCTCATCGCTGTGAGTGGCAGGGCGGGATCGTGGTTGTGGCGCATAACTTGGCTCAAGCAGCCTGCACAGCAACGATGATCCTGAAGGAGGACACTGGCAAGTGCTTGATTGATTTATTTGAAGATCAGCCGGATGAGACGATTTTAAATCCATCTCACGATGTTGATCTCACAGGCTACGGCTATCGCTGGTTTCGTGTGGGCAACCCACCCATTTAGCCGGTTTCAACATCAGGAAAAAGCACTGTGCCTCCCTTAAATGATAATAATCCGACTCGGATTACACCCTTCGTCACCTATGGGTTGATTAGCATTAACAATTCCAGCCGTATTCTTTTTGGGACTCTGGTTTTTCCAACAAGCTCTTTATAGTGTCGCCAGCTTGCAAGTCCGCAGCAACGTTAGCATGGAGAGCGGCGGGATCGCTTATTGGGCACATGCAGGCGGTTTTGTAGTGGGTGTCATTTTAGGTCCCTTGTTTGGACTATTTTCTTCAAAGAATCACATTCAAAGATTTTAAGTGTCACTTTTGAATCACATTTGTTGTGGACGCTGAAGATAGATTACAACTGTGATCTCTGGAAGTGAACTTAGGAAGAGACTATGAGTTTTGAAAAAATTTTAGTCGCTATTGATACATCACCTTTAGCAGCGTTTGTATTTGAGCAAGCAGCTACCCTGGCAGAACGAGAAAATGCGAGATGCAGAGTTTTTCACTGCATTGATTCATCTCGCTTGAGTCAGTATGCCCCAATCCTTTCTCTGGATACAGCAGAGGAGAAAGGTCAAGAGCTATTGCAACTCTACCAGCAAAAAGCCAGCGCATGGAACATCTCAGCAGACTTTAGCTACGGGATGGGAGAACCAGGACAGGCGATTTGTGATACATCCAGAGAGTGGGGAGCAGATCTGATTGTCGTGGGTCGTAGGGGGCATAGTGGGGTCGCCGAAATGCTGATAGGAAGCGTCAGTAACTATGTTGTCCATCATGCTCCTTGCTCAGTCCTGGTGATTCAAGGTAACGCTCTTAATGAAGAGATCGCTGCTGCTGAGCATGGTAGCTCTTTTAAAACCATCAAACTTTCTTCTCCACCTCCTTAAGTTGAATAAGAGGTGAATAAGAACTCGTTGCGTCACGCTGGCGTTTGATTCTGGATAATGACGCTAATCAGTCTTAGTGTTTTTCTTCCTGATTAAGCGATTTTAATTGTATTTCATTTCCACTTAGAACATCTTTAGCAACAGGAATGAGGAGACTGATGATGAAACATAGTTTTTTGATGACCTCCGTGATTGCCTTGACAGTAATCACCGCTCCGGCGATCGCTGCAACAGAAAATATCTATCTGCTTAGCCAACAAGCTTCTACCAATCAAATTTCTGGCGAGTCATCAGCATTGATGACGATGATTTCATTCTGAATACTGGCACTCGGCAAATTAGAGTATAGCCATAGACAGATGGGTTAGGACGGGGTGCAGGGGTGGAACCCCTGGCTGGGGGCAAAGCCCCCACACCTCCTTTGATCCCAATGTCCTAACCTTTGTGGCGACAGCTATAGATGCCGAATCTCGCCCTGCGCAACAGGCAAACCTTAGAGTTGGCGAACAGGTCACAGTGATTGGTGAGTTTGACGATGATGAATTTGATGCTCGCACAATCATCCGTGCTAATGGTTTAACAATTCGTATTCGTGATTAGAACATTGAGTTGAGACACGACTAATGAAAAAGTTTTTACGACAACCGATACGATTTTTGATGGCGGGAGTTGCATTACTCCTGCTGCTGGTTTCCTGTCAAGGTACGCCACAGGCACAGACAACCTCTCCAGCGACTCAACCGGCTGCGGTTGCGCTACCAGAGGGTGAACTGAGTGCCTATCCCGCACAACTGCCGCCATTGCCTTATGCTTATGGAGCATTGGCGAAGGCGATCGATGCAGAAACGATGCAGATCCATCACGATCGCCATCATGCCACCTATGTCGAAAACCTGAATGCAGCCTTAAAGCAACAGTCTAACTTGCAGAATCGCAGTGTCGAGGCATTGCTCCGCGACCTCAACAGCGTGCCAGAAGACATTCGCACAACCATTCAGAACAATGCTGGTGGACATCTCAACCACACGATTTTCTGGCAGCTTATGAGTCCAAAGGGCGGGGGGCAACCCACTGGCACGATCGCTCAAGCGATTAATCAAACCTTTGGCAGCTTTGACAACTTTAGAAAACAATTTAACGAGGCAGGGGGCGATCGCTTTGGCAGTGGCTGGGTTTGGTTAGTTCGTAATCCTCAAGGGCAACTGCAAATTACCGCTACAGCAAACCAGGACAATCCGATTATGGAAGGCTTCTACCCGCTTATGGGCAATGATGTCTGGGAACATGCTTATTATCTTCGCTATCAAAATCGTCGCGCTGAATACTTGACCAATTGGTGGAATGTCGTGAATTGGCAGGAAGTCGAGCGTCGGTTTCAACTAGCATCTCAGCCATAAACGCCCAGGAGCCTGACCATGAGACGGTTGTTGATGCATAGCCCGATCGCTGTTGCCTTTCTGTGGATTGTCGCCTACCTGCTGCTAACCCTGTTGCCATTGTTAGTACTGTTACTGCATCCAGTCCCTTCCGGTCGTGGCTTTTGGACTGAGTTTTCAGTGGCGCTGGGCTTTATCGGACTGGCAATGATGGCACTGCAATTTGTCCTGACGGCTCGTGTCAATCGGATCGAATCTTCCTATGGCATTGATATTCTGCTCCAGTTTCACCGCTACACCTCCCTGGTCGCATTCTTCATGGTGCTGGCGCATCCAGTGATTCTGTTCCTTGTTCAGCCTGAAACCATTCAGTTGCTCAACTTTTTCGAGGCTCCCTGGCGGGCACGGATGGCAGTGTTGGCAACGCTGGCATTTCTGGCAATGGTGATCACGACTATCTGGCGTAAACAACTCAAGATTCCCTATGAACCTTGGCGAGCCTCACACACGATTCTGGCAGTGTTAGCGGTGGGATTGGGCTTTGGACACGCGATCGGCGTTGGCAACTACATGGGCTTGTTTTGGAAAGCCGTACTGTGGTCGAGCATTATGCTGGTCTCGCTCTGGCTGATCATTTATGTGCGTCTGGTCAAACCCTGGTTAATGACGAAAAAGCCCTATGTGGTGGAAGAAGTCATGTCCCAGAGAGGCGATGTCTGGACACTGGCGCTACGTCCGTTGGGACATGAGGGCTTTACGTTTCAGCCAGGTCAGTTTGCCTGGTTGACCCTGAACATTACCCCGTTGAGTATGCGGGAACATCCCTTTTCAATGTCATCCAGTGGCGCTCGTGCCGATCGGCTTGAGTTTGGCATCAAAGCGATTGGAGATTTTACCAGTCGTATCAAAGAGGTTCAACCGGGAACAAGAGCTTATCTGGATGGTCCCTACGGTGTCTTTACGACAGAACGCTACTGGGACAGCGCTGGGTTTGTGCTGATTGCAGGTGGTGTTGGGATTACACCCATTTTCAGTATTTTATTAACAGCAGCAGAGCGAAACGACGATCGCCCTTTTCTACTCATTTACGCAGCTTCCTCCTGGGAGGACATAACCTATCGGGAGGAGTTGGAGTCCTTGAAAGAAGCGCTCGATTTAGCCATTGTGTATGTGTTGCGGAAAGCTCACGATGACTGGGAAGGCGAAACGGGCTATGTCGATCAAACAGTATTGGAAAAGCATATTCCTCGGCATCGAGGCAGTCGTCATTACTTCGTCTGCGCCGCGCCAGTGATGATGGATGCGGTTGAACGTGCTCTGTTTGAGCTACAGGTTCCCGTTACGAACGTCCATATGGAACACTTTGATCTGGCATAATTTTGATCGGGCACAGTCTTGATCTGGCACAAGAAGGAGGGTTGATGCGTTACAGCATTATGGTGCAACTCGTGGTAGGCGTGACGCTGATTCTGTTAGGCACTGCCGCTCTGTTTGCCTGGATTCAAACTCGAACGGAGCCTGTTGAACTGAGAGGAGACACAGTTTCTAGTCATTCTCATGACGGGGACTAAACTCAAGCATTTTATTAGTGGTACTCTATGCATTGCCCACTCGCGAATGGTGCAGTAGCTTTTCGATCATAATGACGGCTATAACCCAAACGAGTCATGATGCTTTACCTGTGGAATTTTTTAGCGGTCAGTTCTCCATCGCTGCGATCGCTCTTTGCGCCGTTTCTGCCAGACGCGCCCGTCACCGATCCGGTGGCAATTTTTTTGGTCATCATGGCAATCATGCTGGTGGCACCGCTGCTGTTTGAGCGGTTTCGGCTACCGGGCATTGTTGGCTTGATTTTGGCAGGCGTGATTGTGGGACCCAACGGCTTTGGGTTCTTGGAGCGAGATACCACGATCGTGCTGTTGGGTACGGTGGGACTGCTCTTTCTCATGTTTATGGCAGGGTTAGAAACCAGCCTGGACGACTTGAAATTGAACGCTAAGAAAGCGGTGATTTTTGGCTTGGCGACCTTTGCGGTGCCGATGGTGCTGGGGATTGTCGCCATGAGCCTGTTGGGTTACTCGTTTCTATCAGCCGTTTTGGTGGCATCCTGTTTTGCCTCGCATACGCTGCTGGCGTTGCCAATCGCTAGCAAACTGGGCATTATGCGATCGCAATCGGTCACAGTTACGCTGGGCGGCACCCTGATTACCAATGTCTTGGCATTGCTGGTGCTGGCAGTCGTGGTGAAAGCGCATCAGGGCAATCTCACGCTCAGTTTCTGGCTCTTCTTGCTGCCCTCCCTGGGGTTGTATACCTTTGCCACCTTGTGGGGAGTGCCCAGGCTGGGACGCTGGTTTTTTCGGCGCTTTGGGCATGACGAAGGAGCCGAATTTACCTTCGTGGTTGCCACGCTCTTTGTGGTGTCTTACTTTGCCAAGTTGATCGAGATTGAACCAATTATTGGTGCGTTTTTGGCGGGAATCTCGATTACTCAACTAATCCCGCAACTGAGTCCGTTAATGAATCGGATTCAGTTTATTGGCAATACGCTGTTTGTACCGTTTTTCTTGATTTCAGTCGGAATGCTGGTCAATCCGCTGATTTTGTTTCAGGAGCCACGATCGCTGTTGGTGTCTGCGGTCATGATTGGGGTATCGATCGTGGCAAAGTTTTTGCCTGCCTGGGGTGCCAGCAAACTGTTTCGCTTTGATTTTGCCAACATGATGGTGATGTTTGGGCTATCCGTTGCTCAGGCAGCTTCGACGCTGGCAGCCATTACGGTTGCCTACAACATCAAGCTGGTCGATCAACTGACCGTCAACGGCACGATCGCCATGATCTTAGTCACCTGCATTGCCTCGCCCTGGATTACAGCACGCTGGGGGCAGGGCATGAAAAACAGCAGCCCCAAAGCAGCGCCAGCCCAAAGCAGCGCTTCCTCCACCGGATCGCCGCACTATCGTATTTTGGTGCCCGTCGCAAACCCCAGCACCGAAGACAACCTGCTGCAACTGGCGTTGATTTTGGCAAAAAGTACGGATGGCACCTTGCTACCGCTCCATGTGTTGTCCGATGCCTATGCGCCCGTGTCTGCCGAGGCAAAACAGCAACAAGAGCGCCTGCTGGCAGCCGCTGAGACGATCGCCCATGCCGCAGTGACCGATGTGGAGTCGATCGGTCGGGTGGATGACTCCATTGACAAAGGCATTTTGCGAACGGCGCAAGAACGCAACGCCAACCTGCTGATCTGCGGCTGGAAGGGCTACTCAACCTATCGGGATAATTTCTTTGGCAGCGTGATTGATAATGTGGCGCGTCGCACGCTCGTCCCCATGCTCATTACCCGCTTTACGCAACCCATTTCGTCCACGCAGCGGGTCTTTTTGGCGATCGCCGATACAGAAGCCAGCTCTGCCAGTTTCCAGCAAACTTTGTTTCTCACGCGCACCCTCGCGATCGAACTCAAAGCCTCGCTACAGGTTTTGCAGATTCTTTCTAATCCCCGTCTGGCAAACGCGGCGAATGCCATTCCGGGACTGGGTGAAGACGTGCCGGTGGAACAGATCCGGGGAAACTTTGTCAATCAGGTTGCCCAGCTTTTAGAGCGCGATGACCTGCTCGTCATTACGCACAACGCGCACCCCGAACGCCTCAATATGCCGACGCTGGGAGTCGAGCCAGAGGCGATCGCCCGTCAGCATCCCGATGTTTCCATCATCATTGCCCACTTTCCTCGCCCGGTCTAGGAGGTTCGCCGTCTCGTGGTTCAGTCTTTGATACGGTAGCTAATCAGCTTGCGAACCGTTGCAACGGGCAGGTCTAATGTCTGAGCGATCGCGGCTTCTACCTGACTGGCTTGGGTGACTGGAAACTCATATTTCTGAGTTTTCAAGGTTGAGTTGGCGGTTTTGATGAAGACAGTGGTCATACCCCGACTGCGATCGATTTCGGCATTGATTGCCAGGATGGTGACTGACAACTTCATCTCTAGCTGAGTATCTGCCTGAAGTTTGTTGACAGAATCATGAGGGCGGCTTAAGACTTGAGACGTAATCAGGTTTCCCACACCCCAAAAGAGTGCGGCAACCACGGGAAGAGGCAACCAGAATTCCCAGCCAGCGTGATGAAGGAGCCGTAACAATCGAGGGAAAACCATTGGGATTTTGAAGCAATCAGATCGCTGATAGCAAAAACAGATATGTGCATCTTAGTAGGTAACTGCACCGCTTAAAATCTCACCTCTGACGGACGCTTTTCTGGACTCGCTTCTCTACGATGCATCGTGTGATGATAGGAACTTAGACCAATGCGAATTCTACTGGTAGAAGACGATGCCGACCAACTAGAACCGCTTCAGGCTGCTCTTTCAGAGGCAGGACATATTGTTGACGGTGTGGAAGATGGAGCGATCGCCCAGTGGATTTTGTCTAAGCGAGAGTATGACTTGTTAATTCTGGATTGGCTACTGCCTCAGGTCAGTGGGTTAAAGTTATGTCAACAATATCGTTGTCTGGGAAAAACCTCTCCCGTATTAATGTTGACGGCAAAAGATGCAACTCCTGACAAGATCAGTGGCTTAGATGCGGGAGCCGATGATTATCTGGTTAAACCTGCGGATGTTTTTGAACTGCTGGCGCGGGTGCGGGCACTGGGGCGACGATCGCCCTTGTGGAAAGGGGATATTCTACAGGTTGAAGGCTTGACCCTGTATCTGTCAACCCTAACCATTGAATGGGGTGAGCAGAACTTGCAACTGTCTACCCGCGAATTTCAATTATTGGAATATTTGATGCGCCATCCCCGTCAGGTGCTCTCGCGTGACAAGATTGAACAAGCCTTGTGGGAGTGGGGCAGTGAACCAGAAAGTAATGCCATTACAGCCCTAGTGCGTCGGCTGCGGCAGCGATTGCAGTCTGTAGGAGTGCCTAATTGGTTAGAGACCGTTTATGGCATGGGCTACCGTTTAAATCCAGATGTTCAATCGTAGTCGCCGTAGTCTCGCTCACTGGTTTGCGCTGTCGATGGGCAGCATTTTAATGCTGTTTGCGGGTGTAATTTATTATCAGAGGGCGGTTGATCGACTAGAGGAAAACGACCGTCTACTCTATACAAAAGCCAGATTCATGGCGGCGAATGTTAACTATGAGTGGCGACAGGGAAAAGAACACTTTGACCTCAGCAGTGTGCCGATTCTGGGAAGGTACTCTCCACCCTCTGATAGCAACTTGGTTTATGCCCGTTGGTATTCATCTACTGGAAGGTTGCGCCAGTTTTATGGAGTGCAACCATCGGATCAGGTTCAGGCGATCGCGGCCTTTGAAACGCTTCAGGCTCACCCTGAATGGCTGCGGCAGTTAACGCTCCCTGTTGACTATAACGGACGCACGATCGGCTACCTTCAGATTGCTATCCCGTTGACCGATGCCCAGACTGCACTGAAAGAACTGCTGAGCATAATGACGATCGCAGTGCCTCTAACCTTAGGCGCGATCAGTCTGGCGGGTTGGGTGTTAGGTGGAATAGCGATGCAACCAATTCGGAACGCCTACAGCCAACTGCAACGGTTTGCTTCTGATGCCTCCCATGAATTAAGGGCACCGCTTGCCACAATCTTGAGTAATGCTCAAGTAGGATTAGTCAGTCCAGTTGACAATGGAAAAACTAAGCATATGCGCCTGGAAAAGATTGCTGAAACTGCTAAATCGATGAGTCGGTTGGTGACTGATCTACTGTTTTTGGCACGGCAAGCAGGGCAATTAGACTCAAACTCGATTCAATCTACTAACTTGAACGATTTATTAAAAGAGACACTCCTATCTCCATCAATACAATCTAATGCTCATCAGTTAAACATTCATTTAGAGTTACCGGAAGAAATTATAATGATTCAGGGTAATCCTGACTTGTTTCGGCAAGCCATCACTAACTTGATGACCAATGCCTGCAAATACACCTTGCCTAAAGGAACCGTGTGGTTACGCCTGGTCAGTCAGTATCACCGGATTTTAATTCAAGTAGAAGATACTGGAATTGGCATTCCAGAGCCAGACCTACCACATATTTTTGAGCGGTTTTATCGAGTTGATCAAGAACGAACACGAAAGAAGGGCGGATCTGGACTGGGATTGGCGATCGCTCAGCAAATTGTCGAAGCTCATGGTGGACGGTTAACGGTGAGTAGCCAGGTCGGGAAGGG
>Ga0163149_10002378_pt1 | contig 22753 bp, 19 predicted proteins | sample OliLakLV19MP5G1_FD_148604 | JGI IMG/M metagenome (GOLD analysis project Ga0163149, IMG submission 148604) | Freshwater microbial mat bacterial communities from Lake Vanda, McMurdo Dry Valleys, Antarctica - Oligotrophic Lake LV.19.MP5.G1 | ecosystem: Environmental > Aquatic > Freshwater > Lake >...
CCATGCACCCGATCACCGCCTGCCGTTCGTCGCCAAATTCGCGCAACCACGCCCCGACCGCCATAAACGCCAGCGGCGCGATCACCAAGTGCGCCAACGCATACTGGATCGCTACCCCACCCGTGAACACCTCCGCGACCCACGCGCCCATCACCCGATACCGAAACGGAGCTTCAATGCTGCCCGACACAATTCCGGCGTGCATATCCGCGCACCACGCCGGACACTGCCCCGCCACCATGTACATATACGCCAACCCCACCGACAACCCCACTAACGCGCATAACGCTAACGCCTTCGCCATAATCCCACCGCTTCCAAATTCGGCAACCAATTACAAAATGTAATCGGTTGATCGCGCTCGAACTACACCACCCGCTTCACAATGCACACATTATCAATTCGGATCGGCTCCGGTGCCACATCCCCAAAGAGTCCTACAGCGCCCCGCACCCGCACATAATGCACGTCGCCCGTATAATTAAACGTGTTCGATATCGTGTTCCATGTGTTTCGCACCTCTCCGGGCGCGCCTTTCGTATAGGTAGCCAACACCGTGAGACTGGCATCTAACAAAAATATCTCGTAAAAGAACAGATCGGTGGCATTATTGCCCGGTGCCTGATCCCATCGGCACTGAAATTTCACCGACACAATGCCATCATTCCATGCCCCGCTGGTCGGCTCAATGATAGTCACAAGGTTGCCGTTATAAGCGAAGATGGCTGGATTGGTCGAAGACTGAATTGCCGATACACAGGGGCTGCCATCCTGCCCACCTGTCTCGTCATACACTATGTCCCCCGCGATATCGGAAAACTCATTATCAAGCGTGATCCGACTTCGCTGCGCAGCTGCAAACGTGATCAGTTCCGAGTTGGCTTCCACGCACGTAAAGCATATCCCTGAGAACGTGGTTGATCCCCATCCCGCAATCGCAATTAAACTACCAATGCTGAAATCAGGCAAATTGCCCGCCTTATCGGTCAGCAGTGGCGCTGCATCTACGAAATCAATTTGAGATATTGCGTTACTCACCCCCCACGCCCACCCGCGCGCGGGGGTGTCCCCCGCAATCGCGCAACGGCGGAAATTGGTACTTGTCGCTACAGCCGTCCATGCTGGCACGCTCGCGAGGGCGTTATTCGATAACCATAGCGCCGGGTTCGCTTCTGTCTTTTCCCACCCACTCATCAGCATCCGATTGGGAGACTGGATGGAAGATGCTATGGTATCGCGTCCCGGCATGGGCGTGTGAAGATTGCCGCCGAGCGTTGGCGCAACGCTTGCAGACACTCCACCGTAGATGCGGTACAGTTGCGCGTTGTCAGCGCTAGGCATTCCCATCGTGAAGATAGCAGTGGTCGGATTGCCGAACGGGACATGGATTGCGGTCGCCAGCGAACGATTCGGGTTCGAGTTCGGACTGACGGCACTCCAACTAACCCCCAAGTTCGTGCTGACAATCAAATCGCCGTCAGGGTTTGCCGCAGTGCTCTCAAAGCGAGAGGCGTACACGTAATTATTTCGGCTGTTGATGGTGCATCCGACCCTGCCGATATTCGCGTTTGTGTTACGAAAAGCGCTCACGGTTGCCTCAGTGAATACGCAGTTGTCCGTCGTGATGCAGGAGCGAAAGCCGTTCGCGCCTTCATTACTCACAACGACCAAGAAAGTGCGTTTCGAGAACGACGCATCAGCGTAGCGTCCTTCAATGCCACCCGTTGGGGCATTGGCGAAAGTATGTTTTAATACCGCCGCGCGGAGTGCGATGTTCACGTAGTAAATAGCAGTGGTTGTGATCACCCATCCCGACCCAACCTCAAACCCGTTCGGCACCCACTGGCAGAACGTGCCGCCGATGGGTGGGGCAAAACTGCCATATACTAAATAGTCATAGGTCGGAAATGAGGATTGAAAGTCAGAAGTTCGCGCCATTCCATTGACGCCGAAGATCGCCATCTTGCCGACGCCGTACCCGATAATCGTCGGAAATTCAGGGGTAATCACAGGGTCGATCACGGGCGGCTCAATATAGGGCGGCGTTATGTCGGAAGGCGGATAGTACGCCTCTGCTGCTAACGAGTTGGTTTCAGACTGGAGCGTTAATTCTGTGCGGGCGGTGCCGTTTTCATAGCTCACCCGCGCCTCTTTCAGCCAGTACCGAAATGCCGATAGGTCAATGCCTCGCAAATTGCTTGTTCCCGTGATCGACAGCGCGATCCAGTCACGGTAGAAATCGAAAACATCGTAACTGCCGAACAGCACCAACCGAAGCTCAAATGCGCGTTGGTAAACGCCTGTCGTGCTGATGAACACTTGGTCAATCAGCGCAGCCCGTCGCCCTGTGCGCTCGTTTAATTCCGTTTGCGCCCCACTGCCAGCAGCGGCGAGGATCATCTTTTCCACAACGGAGGATTGTGAACCACTGCCCGGCGCTTTGCCCGGATACCGCGCAAAGAACGGACGCGGGGCGGTGAGGTCTAGTGAAGCGGTGCTGCTCAGCCCGCGACCTTCCACTGTTTTTATCACGCGCGAATGGGTGCGCTGAAAATCCATTTCAATGATAGCGCTGTCGGACAACGTGAGAACCGTCGTGACGCTGCCGCGATCCCCGATTGCGATATAGGCAGGGTGGACGTGCAATTCCCCGCGTCCGACTCGGTCGCAAATGAAACGCAAATCAAGTCCATCCGCAAGTTCCCGCACCTGTCCGAGCGGCGTGTTTTCGGTAAGGTAGAACGCTGGATAGAGACGCGCGTCCGCTGGCGCAATAAAGTCGAAAGTATATAGCCACGTCGTGTAGTATCGCATTATGTTTATGATGGCTTGCATTGTGGACAACGATTTCATCTCACGCCATCGCTCCGGCGTTGCATCGGTTAGATACACCTTGCTAAAGCCCGGAAGCTCACCCAAACGCGCAATGGGAGAGATCAGCGAGAAGGTTACACGCTGAGTTTCATAATTGCCTGTATTGCTGTCTGAAACGGTATATCCCGTAAACTTGATGTGGCTTCGGGACGCCACCTGTGCGCCGAACGATTGAATGGTACCGTTGATCTGCTCGCGCACATAGAACATCGCGAACGTGCCATCAGGGATATTGGCTAAGCCTGTATCCTGAAACAGTTCAATTTCTGCGCTCCACCCATTCTCATGATCGCCGGAGAGGGTGATGAGACAGTCATAGCCGGTATTGGCAGCATTCACCACATAGCAAGGGATGTATTGGGACGCAGGTTTCTCGTTGTCAGCATCCAACACAAAATGCTTGATGAGGGTGTACCCGGGACTGAGCCGAATCGTCGGGGATACCGAAGAATTAGTGCCAACGGCATAGGTTAGCGCTGAGTCATTGTAATTTGACCAAATATGCGACAATGCCCCGCTACTGTCTGGATCAACGGTGCGCGAGTCTGCGCCGTACATTGGCACGTCGCGATAGGAGAGACCGTCTTGCACATCACCCACGTAACTCCCGCCGCTGTTCACGATGGGGCGCTGGTTGCTGTTCTGGTCTGAATAGATAACCCGACCGTCAGGGTTGAAATGAATATCGTCTCCAACAAGGAGATCGGTCAAGGGGATGATGTTATACACCCTGATCTTGTCGCCTGTCGAGATGCTCACCCGCGCCGCGCTAAACTCGTTCAGAGGAAGATTAGTCGTTGAAATCGTGCCGCCATAAGCGATGCGCAACTCCCCTTTGAACGCGCCTCCAGATGTTTCCACCGTCACCCGAAAGCCTTCAATGACATTCGTGATTGTGCCAGAATCCACCGAGATGGTCACGTTTTTGGCGGGGTAGGAGGTGGGGGCAGTCGCTGTCGCGAGCAGCACCTGAACCCCCGTCATGAATACCACAGTGCCTTTGAGGATTTTGTGATAGGGCGCGTTTAGCGCTGCGATATTACCGCTCAGGTCAGGCATGGCAAATCCTCTTTAGGATGATGCGACAAGGGTGTTGAACCGCAGATTTACCGTGAGCAAAGCATAGCGCATATACTGAACATCGCCCGCTGCGGGCGATGGGCGGATGGCTTGGCAATTATACCGAAACCACGAGTCCTTTTCGTGCAAATACGTGTAGATGGTCATCGCCACCGATATGACGCTATCAGCGGCGAATTTAGAGTTGAGAATATGAGTATACCCTGCCGCTGTGATGGTGAGAATCCAAGCCGTTGACACGGTGCCGTCCCCGCGCTCTTGCCCGCTCAGCGGGATGTCTCGCACAGGGGCAAGATCGAGAACGTCGGAACGGATGCCAGCAGGTTGCGCGATGCCGTCCAAGTTTCGATTATAGTAACTCAGCTCAGTCGCGAAATTACTCAGACTGACCAAAGCGACATTGTGCCCTAGCGCCCAAGCATAAAGGTTCTGCACGATCTCATCCTTCCTGTCGGATTGCTCGCTGATATTGCCCGAAACGGTCGTCAAACATCTGGTTGAACGCTGTGCGCGTCGCTAATGCACCTATCTGCGTTCCGACCTTTGTCGCGCCGCTGCCCGCTCCGGGAATATTTGCGCTTAGCCAGTTGAAATGGTATTGCCAGAGGAACCGCTGATTGACCAAGTTGCTGGCAATGATATTGGTCACGGTTACTTGGTGGAATTGCTCTTGGATCACCCGATTGGCATTGCCCTGCGTTCGGACGACCCGCATCTGCTCTTCGGCATTCTGAATGTCCACCCGCGCTACAGTTATGGCGCGCTGGCGTTCGCTCCGCTCCAGTGCATAGCGTTGCCGTTCAACCGCTACAGCATCATCAGCATTCGCTTTCAGTTTCCTGAGTTGCTCGTCAAGTTGGTCGCTGATGACCTTTTGCTGTTTCTTGTACGCTTCTTCGGTTCTCTTCAGATCATCTTTGTTTCGGTTGCCCTCGTCTGCTAGATCGTCGGCGAGCTTCTGTTCAGCGAGGAATACCGCTAAAGCGTTGCGATTGGCAACCCCATCTTCAATAGCGCGAGACGCATCAAGGATAAGTTTCGCGATCCGCGCGTTAGAATCTTCCTGCGCTTTGGCGATCTTGTCGTCAAATTCGTCTTTGGACTTCAGCGCGTTTTTTTCAGACTCGCGTCGAAATTCTTCGCTTTTCTTGAAAGCGTCCGACACAATATCCCCGATTTTGTCCGTAGATTTCTGTTGCGCATCCGCAAATTCTTTGGCGGCTTTGGTTGCGCGCTCGTTCGCTTCCACCATTTGCTGAGTAGCGTAAAAGTAATTTTCGGTCTGGTCGCTCACCGCCTGTTGTGCTATTGCAAGATCGCTCGCGGCGTCAGCGATTGACCTGAAAACAGTGCCGACGATTTCTAGCTCGCGGGTAAGCTCCGTCGTAGTTTCCGTGACGTACTCTTGAATGACCTGACTGTCGCGATGCGCGCTTCCAAGTTGCTCCAGAAGGTTTATTTCTTCTTGAAGTCCCTGCGAATATTTAGCGCGTTCTTCAGCGGTCATTGCCATAGCCCGCGCGGTGATGCTGGAATCTGACTTGAAAATATCAAGACGCGATAGCTCATCGAAACGGTCGCGGATGCCTTGCATATTGGCGTCTAACTGGTCGGTCGTATATCTGGAATCTGCCATAGTGAGATTCAGATCGACAAGAGATTGCTCCAGCAATTCGGCATTATCGCTTAGGGCATGGTATCTCGCGAAGTCCTCTGCGGATGTGACTCTGGCGATAGTTGAAACCGAAGCCGCCGCACGGAGTTGAAGCGCCGATTGAGTGCGGGCATTGTATAGCTGCTGCGCTTCCAACTCGTCTCGGTTCGCCGATTCGCGCAGTTTTTGCGCTGCATCTAAGTCCCCGCTCTCTTGAAACGCCAATATTTGGCGGCTAATTGCTAGTCGCCGTTCTTCTTGGCTGAGGGTTTCGGCGAATGCTTCTTGATTCTTTTCGCGTAGACGCTCCCCCGCCGCGCGAGCATCCCCCGCCGCGAAACCGTTTGCGGCATACGCATCAGTAAGGCGGGCGATCTCATCATTGGTCGTTTGGAGCGCCTCTCTTTGTGCGTTTAGAGTCTCTCGTATCTGAGAAGCGGGCAATTGACTCGCGGCGTCTAGGATGATGGCAACAGGGGCGGTCAGTTCGCGCATTGAGACTGTAAGCGAGTTTTCGAGAGCGGTGGTGTTTTCTTGCACGCGCAACACAAGCGAGTCGCGCTCGTTTTGTTTCTGTGCTATCAGTTCGCGGGCGGCGCTGCTGTCTAAGTCCCGAACGGCATCATAATAGGCTTCCTGCGCTTTCAGTGCCGCTGCAAAACGCGCCTTGCCCGCTTGGATAACCTTTGAGACGGTATCTATTGCAAAAACGAACGCGCCCATAGCGATGATCGCCGGAGCCGTTATCGCTACCAGCTTGATGATGCTGCCGCCAAGCTTATCCATTCCCATTGCTGCAAGGTCGGCAATGGGTGAAATGCGCCCCAAGAACTCGGTGATGCCGCCGCCCGGAATAGAACGAAGTTGGAACCCGACCTGACGGAAGGTTTGCCCACCGAGAAACTCACGTCCTTGCGGGTTGAAGGAGGTGCGTTTCTTGTCCTCTGGCGATGCGTCTAGTTTCTGCATTGCGGCAGCAACGCTATTGATTTCGCTTTCTGATGCGCCGATGCGCTCAAGCGTTCTTGCTGTTTCCGCAAGCGCGGCGTTAGTGTCGTTGGTTTTATTGCGGATCAGCACGAACTCTTGAGCAACCCGATCCAACTCCTGCTTACGCGCGATCTCGAAAAAACTGTTGTTAAGTTGCATCGCAGCGGCGGAGGCAGTGACCATTTCGCGCTTTGTAGCAGCAAACCCCGTCTTGAGGTCTTGTTGCTCACGGGTGGCTAACGCAGAGGCTTTCCCGAGCGCCAAGAGCGCGGCTTGATTGTCCAGCAATGACGCGCGCACTGATTGATTGGCTTGAGTGGCTTTCGCGACGGATTGGTTATCTACGACGTACTTGAGAATTATCTCGGCGACTCGCGACTGAGACATAAATTAACCCTCCCGTTTCTCACTCATAGCGGCGACCCAATGCAAAGACAATCGCTTACTCAGCGCGTTTTTGTCGTCAACCCATATTTGAGGTTGATCGTTGTAGCTACCCGGATACGGAAACGTGCCATATTCACGGTAATGCTGCCACGTTTCGATTGCGTAGTTCAGGGTATGCCACAACCCGAAGGTGCCGTCATCCCCTATCCCGTAATCAATCTCCATGTCGCGAGGCATGTCCCGTAGCAACACTTCCTCATCCGGTAGCCCAATTTGCGCGCGCGCGTATGACCTGAGAAATCTGTCAACGGCAGTTACGAACTCGCCGCGTCGTCGGTGCCAACCGTCGTCACGGGCAACGAGGAAGGGGACGGGCTTGTTTCACTCCCCGTCATAGATTTCGAGCGTGTAACCGCTTCGCCCCACTCCTCCAGCAAACCGCCGTCCATAAGCATGAAGGCATTGAACGCGGCTTTGATGTCAGCAACCGGCGCGAGCGGGTTGATCTCAAAAGGCGCGTTGCCTGTCACCACATGCACACTGGTGATAAACTCCGCAAATTTGTTGAAGGGATAGTAGCGCTTCTCGGACGAGGACAGTATATCGCTCTCGTTTAGCGTGAATGTCACAACATCCTTGTACATCGTGTCGCCAACGGTCGGCGGGCGCACTTCATAAAGCACGCCATTATGAGTGAATTGGGCTTTGGGCATTATGCTAATCCTGTCGGGTCAAACCCGTACTGCGTCACAACCACTGCGCCAGAGGCAGGGGCGACGGTGTAGGTCACAGTAAATGGCAAGACCGTGTTGTTGACGCTGGCGACGGTCAACGGCACGCCGTTCGAGGTGCCGAACACGAATGCGCTTCCAGCTGGCTTTTCATCCACCTGAAACGCCGTGACCACGCCTGTTCCGGTGTGTCGCGAATAGGTCAACGGAAAGGGGCTGCTGTAATTGATGATAGTCGCCTTTTCCGTGCCGTTGACGGCGGTGGTCAAAGAAATGCCACTCAGGTCGTAAGGGGACGGATTGGCGGTGATGTTGACATTGAAGGTAGCAGCGGTCTTCATTGTCATTGCTGTTCGTCCTAGCACCTTGACCGTCACGTTCGGAACGAGGTCGGTATACCACTGCGCCGCGCCGTTGGGGTAGCTCATGGCTTGTCCGTTGAACACGGCTACCGCCGAGTAGGACGGGGTTTGTTCCATCGCGCGAACGAGCATGTTTCCGCCACCGCGCGTTACCACAGTGGTTCCTAGAAATGCTGCCGCCATCTCTAGGTCATAAACAGCCATGACCGCATTGAAATTCATGGGCGAGGCAGCGTCGAATACAAAGCGCGCAATGGTCGTGTCGTCGCCCATCGCTGGAACAATCTCAGGATCGGTCGCGGCAATATTTGCCTCCGTGATGCCCCACAGCCGAAAGCAACCCGAACCAATTGCGCCAGCGCCAGGCGCGGTGCGGCTACGTCCGGTGATATAGCGTGCGTCTATATCCTTGAATGCAATATAACAATATCGGATTCCTGCGGCGGTCAATGCCACACTAGGCGTATAGGACATGGTGTTTTTCTCCTATCAGTAGTCGTACTGTTGCGGATAAGTAAATGTTGCTTGAATCGCGAATACGGTGCAGAGCATTCCCTGCCCGTCCGAGTTGTTGCGGATTTGGACGCCCGCGATTTCTGACACGACCACGAAGCTTAGATAATTCATGCCGTCGTTGTAAAGCGCGCTTTGTGCCCGCGCCGAACGGTTTAAGTCGTCGGCAATCTGTAGAAAACTCGATGCGAGTTGATCATCTAGTTCGCCATGATAATCAGCGCTGGCGTGCCCCACGTAGAGGGTTGCGAGGATGGTCGCGGTTAAACTTACCATTTCCTCCCCAAATTCGGATTGAAATTCCATGCGACCCGCCTGATTAGTCCAGTAGGGGAACCCTTCTTGGGTGCGCCATGCAGACGGCATGGCGTCGGAACCGTCTACCGCCGTTTCCTCGATTGCGACCAACCGAGCGAGAAGCTCTTTCATGTCCGGCAGAGTTCTAGTCATAGTAATGATACTGGTAAGCGAGGGTTCGAAAAGATGTCAGCAGATGAGGCGGATAATGAATTTCCACCATATCACGAGCCTCTACCGTGTTATATGACCCCGCGCGCGCGTACAAGAATCCTGCTTGCCGTGCCACCTCTTGGCGCACAAGGTCGTCCACCTGAAAGACTTTCACGGCGACCCCTGTCAGATGAATTGCCGCCGTTGTGCCGTTGACCGCCCGTCGGATGGTCGCCACATTGGTGCTGATGTTCGCGTCGGTCACTTCGACCAGTTCCGTTTCCAGCCACACCAAAGCACCCGGTGATATGCGCGGGGCGATCCCGTAAACATTTTCGCCGTTTATGTCGGCAACCGTCATCGACGTTTGCGATATCGTCATATCCGCCGCGAGCGCATCGACCGCCAATGCCGAATTACCGTAATCGGTGGACATGCCCCAAAATCCGGTTAGGGACACATTGAGTTGCCGAAGACCGTTCGGTGCATAAGACTGCCACGAGTAACCGCAGGTCGAAAGTGTACTACTCAAGGCGATGCGGTAAAACGGAGGCATGGTTGCATCAGGATACCCCACCACGTCTGTGTTTGCCGCAAGCACCGTAGTTCCTGCTGTAACTGCGCTGATGGACAGCAGGGGGCTATCCAGCCTCAATGACTGTTCATGACTATTGACATGGGTTGCGCGCACAGGAACACGACGGGTTTCGTAGTAGGGCTGGAAGTAGGGACGGCGACTAGCAAACGTCTGGTCAAGCTGTCTTGACGCCGTTTCGATGTAGGACATCAAAAGCGCGGGGATGATGGCATTCTTCGCCGTCATGCGCGCTATTGTTTCATCAAACGTAGCGTAATAGTTTGGCATGGTCTCCTTACCTTACCTCAAGTCCCCAACGAACCAAGCTGCCGCCGAACGCCCCATCCACTCATCCTCAGCGCGGCGCATGATCGGCTCTGCTACGATGTGTCCAGTGTCTTCGTGGAAAGGTTGCTGCCAACCTTCCCCGTTCACATACCGAGAATAGGGCACATGATTACTTGCCGTGATTACTCCGTCAAAACGTTGCACCCTAAACTCAATGCGCCATCCCCTTTGCAAGTCACCTGTACGCACATAAGGATAGTTGCCCATCGCCTTCATGCGACGGATCGCCGCAATGCGTTGACGTTCACTTTTCCAACGGATGGGGGGTTTTGACTTCGGTATCTCTTGCTTCAGCGCTTTTTCCAGATAGTATTTGACCGACCGACCGATCTTGACCTGCTCATGACGTTGACGGTCGGCGCTGTTCGCAATGGAGTTGGCAGCACGGTCGAGAATGTCCCCGCGTAACGACATTTGGACAAACTGCTTGCCAAACATTGGGCTTAACTCTACCATGCGCGCTCCTATCAATCGAAAACGCCTGACTTTAGACGTGGGGTGCTTGCTATATGCAATGTCCCCCTTGAGGTGTCTCACGTCTCAAGAGGGACATTGGTTAAGCGGTGGCAGAAAGCTTTTCAACACACACACGATGATTATCAAAATAAGCATAACACGATCTCTGCTTATTTGTCAAGCTTAGCACTCATTTCACGCCAACATACTTGGCAATTGCCATCGCCCCGCCCGCGATTGCCAAGACATGCACGAGCGGCGCTAAATCGGTGCGCATCAGGAAGAAAAGCACAGCAGCAACCCAAAACACGAGACACCACATGCACGCTGTGACGCCGATAGGGTCAACCCGCCGCAACCATTTGAACATCCCGAATAGCCCGTCCGTCGCCGTCATCACATAAGCGACGTAGAGCGCCGCCAGCATCATCAGCAGGTAATTAACGATCTCGTTCACAGCGCATCCGTTCTGGCGTATAGAGCGTCCGGCAGTAGATGAAATAGGAGCTTGCGTACCTGCGCGGGAAACGAGAAATGCTCTATGCAGTACCGTTGTCCAGCATCGGCAATACGCGCTCGCTCCTTGGGCGCGTTGAGATAGTATTCAATCTGGAGAAGCAGATCGTCAATGTCCATCCATGAGACATAATGGATGCCGTCAATAAAACCCGTGTACGCTTCGAGTTCCGGCGAATATTCTTGCAACAGAAATCCCCCGACGCTCAATACTTGCACGAACCGATTACTGACAAATGCCAGAGTTCGGGGATACGTATCCCCGACCACGATTTTAGCAGCCCGATTTAAGGCTTCCTGAAAAGCGAAGTCGTAATGCGTGTTTCCGTTGATTGCGATCCTGCTGCCATCAGGTTGCACATTCCCGCAATTCCCGTAGATACCGACATCATGCGGCAATCGTTTCAATGCCGCCGCCAAGATAGACCGCCGCTCGTTGTAGCAATTCATCTGGCATACCACGTCGTGAGCGGCGCTCGTTACCGTGCGCACCGCCTTCTTGAAGCCTATTTGCCAATATGCGGCAGGAATACCGAGTTCGCGATAACGGGGCAATACAGCGGCATTCACCGTCGTTTGCAGGTCAACGTGAAGCAGCAGATCAACCACTGCACTCCCGACCAACCCCTCCTCGTGTGCGTCCCCGTTCCAATTGACAATCACAACGTTGGGCGCAGCTAAGCGCATCCGACTGATCATGTCAGGCGTCATCTTTTCGCCCCACCCCTGCGCTTGCAACAGGATGAGGTCGGGTTGCCACATGCGCACAATTTCCACCACGTCGAACTTCGTGTTCAGGTAATCCACTTCGAGGCAGTGCCCGTACTCCCCGAATGCTTCCGTCAGCCCTGCTTCAGGATTGTTTTCGGCGGGGTGTTGCGGTTCATAGACAGGCATGTGGATAATGCGCATCTTCGGCAGATCGAGCGATTGGTACTGTTTCTTTTCGTCAGGGATATGCACGGTCGGGAAACGCTCATAGTACGTCGCGCCGTCGTTTGCTGTCAGACTGTTGTTATGCTCCCGTAGTTCATCTCTGAGGATGCCGTCTTCGATGACGCACCCCTCGACTGGATCAACGGTGTAACCCATTTCCCACAGGCGCGCCGACAGATAGCTATCGCCGCCGTACATCCGACTTTTGCTCATGATCAGGTCTTGGTCGCCCCACCAGCCCGCTTCAGTACCCAACCCCTTACGGAACATGCCCACCTGCGCATAGGGCACCATCGCCAGCGAGCCATCCGGCAGGGTGCAGCCAATTCCTTCTACCCGATACGCATTGCCTCGTTTGTCCCCTGTGAGCAACGATGTGCGATTGTCCGCAAAGGCGACCGCTGCGCAGGTAAGCGTTCTTTCCAGATGCGAAACGGCGCGCAATAAACTTAAGCGGTGGAAGGTTATGTCGTCATTCGCCATGACGACATAGGTGCCGTTGGCAGCGCGGGCACCTCGACAAAATGCTTTCAGTGCGCCAGTCAGCGCGCCTTCCTCAATCAGCACTACGTCCGGTTGTTGGCGTAGCCATTCCAGCGTGCCATCGGTTGATCCGCCATCTACGATTACAAATTCAAGCGTGACCCCGCGAAATATATCCGCGCGTGCGGAAAATACCATCATCTGAAGTGAGTTCAGACGGTTATAGGTCCCGGTGACGATGCTTATCAGAGGGGAGATCGGTTCGCTCGGCGCAATCTTGCCCGTTCGCTTCATCGGAGCCACCCTAAAGCTTGATAATACGGCGCGTTCGCTAAAACAAACTCAGGCAGGGTATTCTCGATGGGCACCGCTTCGATCTGAGTGGTGCGACCGAATAAATCTTGCCCTTTTTTCATGCGCTCCGCTATCCATGCCGCATCACGCGGCATATCTTTAGCAACGTCGGCATAGTGCATGAAGGCGTCCACCTTGTCAATCACCCCCTCCGGCGTCAGGAAATAGGACAGATGCCACCCCGCGTTATCCACCGTAATGACATCTGATTCTCCGTGCAGCGTCCGAATATGGTTTGGGTCACTGATCTTGATATAGGGCACCGCGCCGATTGACCAACCTTCGCGCACACGCCAATTAAAATCGTAGTAGTAGAAGTCCATCTCCAGCCGATAAACGGCATCATTACTCAGGGTTGCCAACACCTTAGGATTCGGGATTTCGTCACAATCAGCGACGATCACAATATCCCCGTTTTGACCGCACCGTCGAATCGGGTCGTGCAACAGGGAACGGTTAAAACGTTCCCTTGCCCAACTGTCCGCCCTGTTAAGGCGATCTATGTAGTAATACACGATCTTGTGCTTCCATCGGTCAAACTCGCCCCTGACCAGCGCATCCCAAAAGATTTTCCCTTTGCGGTTGCCGGAATGCGTTTCACCTGCTTCCAGCACGATAAAAACATCAACGACGGGATCGAGTATATCAAACCGCAACTTGATCATATCGAGTTCGTTGTAAAACATCACCGCATCGATGATGCGTCCGCCATCCTTGTTCATATGGCGTGGCGATCTGGATTAGACCAAATGCCCAAGCCCGTGAAGGCACTTTGGATGAGTATTCCGAGCGTGTCCACGTTGCCAAAAACTTCTACGAACGCTTTTTCCACGTCAAAGCCTTCGTAGACAAGGTGCGTATAGTAGTCGTGGCTCACAAGCACCTTCGGTTTCAGTTGCTTACAAATTGTAAGCATCTGGTGCGTCCATTCGTACCCGTGCTTGCCGTCCTCGAAGATAAAATCCACATGGTCGGGATACTCAGCGGTGAAAGCATCATCAATCGTCAGCGTCCATCGCTCTTTTAGTGCTTCCGGCACAAGGCTGCCACTGCCCTCCTCGATATCGTAACTGTGAAGGTGCCCGAAATCGTTATCCCGAAGCGCGGTGAGGATTGCGACACTGCTGGCGCCCTGAGATACCCCGACCTCAACGAGTACCGCCGGACGCAAGATGCGCACCATTGCATATAACACTTGCGCCTCGACAGCATGTAAAGACATTGACCCCGTGCCATTGTCGTCGTCGCGACCGATGTGAGGAGCGTGGGTTGCATAGTCCAGCAGTTTCTCCCCGTCTACCTCAATCCAAAATGCTGCGCGTTGCAGCGCGTTCTCCAAACTCAATACTTCGCTCATTTTGTTTCCCCTGTACGCCTTGCAGCAAAATTGCTAGATCATCCACTTTTCAAGCCAGCCTCTAAAAGCGTGGCGAATGTGTTTTCGACACACAACCAATTGTACAACGAGTTGCGCTGTTCTTTCGAGAAACTGGTGTCAGAAGCAAGCCACTGACGCACCTCATCAGCAAGTAGGGCATAGGACGCAAAAGCATAGTCGTCAACGTGCGACCCCGCCATGTCCTCCATTGCCTCTGTGATCACGGGCAAATGGTACGCCGCAGCCAGCGCCAAGCGTTGGGGGGCGACGGCGTTCACACCTTCATTTTGATGAACATTGAGCATCAATCTGGTATTCCAGAGAACCGCATTGCGCGCGGCGAAGTTGCCCGGATAGTCCGGCGTCCATCGAAACTCGCTCAGAGACCTTTTGATAGCTTGCCGCCGCGCGGTCATGTATGCAAGCATCGTGAGATCATATTTTTCGCCGTCCACCCGTTCGCCCGCTAACCGAGCATCGCTACCGAGTGCGACATATTTGGCGTTATGTGCGCTCGCCCATCCCTGATCCGCCGACCACAGTTCGCAGCCTTCGTAGCTCTCTGGACGTGGCGCATACATGCCGCCATATTCAAAGTTCCAGAATATGGCTTTCGCTTTGGCGTGGGCGGGGCACTGGAAAGGTTCTGGCGTGACGATGATGAATGTTTCGGATGGGTCGTTCCACTTCGCCTCAGCACTGGACACGGTATCGTATTGCGCCAATCGGATCAGACGCCGAAGATCGGCATACGATGGATAAACTTTGTCGGGCATGATAAACGTAGCCATCTTTGCAGTGCCAGCAGTGCGCCGCGCCTTGCGGATAACCCCCGCCATGTCCGGCGAAACATTGGCGACGAGCGCCGGAGGGGGCGGTGTCGGCGCGGGCGCGGGCATTGTAGCAGCAAATTGTCGCGCCGCCGCCATAAACCCTTCGTTCAAAGGCGGCGGCGGGGAAACGCGCACAAACATGCCTGCCGACGCTTCGATATCGCGCGGATCGACCATCAGTTCCTTGCCATGTCCCGTGCGCGGGTAGAGGGTGCCCGTGATAGTGCCTCTGATGCGCGCATTATAACCCCATGTCGCCACCGCCAATACTAAATCTTCACCATCCAAGCTACTATCTGAATCGACGCTATCACCCCCGCAGCACATCGTTACAACCCCTCCATACTTCCGACCCGATTCCTCTTGATCCCTTTGTACCGTACCGCCGTCCACCCATCGCTGTGAACGTTGTCCGTCCGCGCTGTACTTGAACAATGGCTCTGCAAGACGTTGCCCACACCGTCCACGTTGTGCCATGCGCATGAAAAAATCGGCATCTTCGTTTCCTGTGAGTGTTTCATCAAACATCGCTTCGAGCGCCCACTCAGTCGGGATAAGTGCCGTGATCGTGTTGTGGGTCTTTGGCGACCACGCGCACTTGGGAGCGCGGACGATATGTTCGTCTTGGAACCAGTCGGTATACACAAACTTGCCACGCCATCTCGCGAGCGTGCGTTCTGCATAGCTCGGCAGCACCTCGTCATCAGCGTCAAGAAAAACGAGAAACTCAGTTTTGACGCGCTCAATGCCGCGATTGCGTGCCCACCCCGCCCCGCGTCGGTCAGCATCGAATATAGCCACATGGTCAACAGGCACAGTTTGCGCGTGGAGGCTCGCGAGCGCACGCGGCAGAAGATGAATGTGATACGGCGCGCAAGGAATAACGAAGGTTACACGGTTCATTTTACATCCCCTGTTGGTGAAGCGGGCGGGGCATGACCCCCGCCCAAATGATTGTGAAGCTGGTTGCTATGCTAAGACCCGGTAGCTAGTGCCGCCGTTAACATAGTTGCTCTGTCCGGGGATGGGGTTACGCACACCCGCTAGTCCGGTGTAGCGAACATTATCTAACCGCCCATGAACAAAAGGCGCATCAAGCATCAGGCGCGTGCGTGCCACGAACTTGAATTGCACGCATCCGCCTTGCTTGAGCCTGAACACCCGATACAAGCCGTCATTGGTCACCATTGTATCGGTGTCCGGACCGGTTGCGTTCACGAGTTCAGTAGCCTGATCGTTGCCCATGTCGAAGTAATCGAACCAAATCAACGGACGACCACCCCATTCCATCGCGACTACGTAAATATCGCTTTCATATGTCTGGTTAGCGATGGTCACTTGGGGCATGGAGTTGTCAAGGAACACAGGGATGACCGAGCCATCATCCATCACCAAGTATCGCCCTTGCTCCATCGCTTGCCGTGAGGCTTGCAGCGCCTCCGTGGTCATCACGGCGTTAATCGAAGTTGTTGCCCCGAACACTTGATAAGTCTGATACGCGCCAGCCCACAACCGCACGGCTTCACGGAATGCTTCAGGGCGCATTACGATCATATAGGTGGGCAACACGTCAGAAACTGCCATCACGGTTGAACGCAAACCAAAGACCAGATCGTTCAACGCCCAATAGATGTTCCGACCAGACGAGTCGGTTCCGGTTATAGGGGCGTTGAAGGTCTGCACCGCGCTATCCGCAGCCGGCGTCACGACACTCGTGACGCTATCGGTATAACCGGTCTTGATGAACTGATCCAAGCCCGACCACTGAATGGGAACGCCGCGATAGACGTTGTTTTCCGTGCCCGCCGTGCCCGCGAAGTGGGCAACGCTGGTGCTGCGCTCCAACTCGATACCGAGTTTATAGACTTCGGAACGAAACGTGCTTGACTCGCGCCCTCCGCCTTCAATGCCCGATAAGTCGGGGAGGAAGGGATTGTCAACTGTCGCAGTGTTATACAACTCCCGATCCATTTCCGCGGAGTTGTTGCGAAAGCCAGCCAATGTCACATCGGCGACGCGCGTGTCCATGTGCAGCATCCCGTAGGTGTACACTTGCCGCATAACTTTCAGATCGCCCGGAATCGGTGCGGCAGCACAGGTATTCTTCGTGTTCGTGCCACTGCCTTGCGTGACGCCCGTTTCCATTTCAATGAGTTCCTCCCTGTTCTGATTTTTCCTCATCGGAAGCAGAGCCGCAAATGTTCTCACACGAGGCGTTGCGCTCCACATGCCCGGACGAACTCCAGTGCCGGAGTACACGCCGAGTTGAGTAGGATTGCCCGGATTAAAGCCGTGAGGGGAGGGCATAGTCAGGGTGGTAGAGAATGGGTCATTCTTCTGCCCCGTTGCCAGTTCCCCCGCACCCGCCATTTGTTGCAGTTGTGCAATAGTGTACGCTTTGCCGCCGATAATTACTGTGTCCATTTTATTGCTCCTGATCGACTAGTAGTCTAAGTAACACCGTAAAACTTGGATTGACGGGAACGTTCGCGGGGAACGCTCGGGGGGATAGCAGCTTCCGCGATCTGCGTGCTACGTTCTGAGGTCGCCGAACGAGGGCGAGCATCCAACACGACGCCGAAAGCTTCAACATCAGCTTTAAGCCCTGTGACCAGCGCCGCCAAACTCGCGACCGTATCGATGGTCTCCTTCGCTTTCCAAGCCATCTCAGCGGTCAGCGCGTCGTTATCGGATGTAAGTTGCAGCACTGCCTCGATCAGGTTTTTAACGTCAATAGGGGCAGTGTCCGACTGATCCTCGTCAAGATCAGGCGGGGATACACGAGCGAAGTCTTTGTAGTTCACGCCCACAGCTTTGAGTGCCTCGCCGCGCTCATCGGCATCCGACACTATTTGCGTCAGGAAGTCATCGCCAAAAATGCTGCGGAGATACGCATCTTGTTTCGAGTTAAGTGCCATTTTTACGCCTTCCAAAGCAGTGAACAGGTTTGCTTCCGCACCCCGTTCTAAGAGAGAGATTTCAAAGGTATTGAAGGTGCTGTACACCCCATCCTTCAGGGCGTATGGCGGATAAGTGAAGCCGTGCGAGACAGTGGTATTCGCGGCATTCTTGCGGAAATACGATTTTGCCGTGACAGCATGAGGGGTGTCGTCAAATGTTCCGGCGGCGACCCCGAAATGCCCCATAGTCCCCACCATCTCTGCCATGCCGATGCGCGTGTTCGCACCCCCATGCCAAACCCACAGTTCAGGGTAGGGCACCAGCGCGCCATTAACGCGAGTGACGTACTCCTCAATCGCTTTCGCGCTAAAGGTTTCGCCTTCTCGGTCTTCGAAGTTATTTGTCCAAGTGACGAACCAATGGTTCCCCTCCATCTTAAACCCCGTGCCGTCCGCCGCGCGCTCGAACTGCTTGCGTTTCAGCAATTTCGCCACGCGCTGCACAAGCTTGTGAAAGTCCTTTTTCTCCGCATCCGCCATTGTCGTCATGCGGCGCTTCGCTTCTTCGGAGGTGTCGTAACATCCCTCCGCCTTATCCATCCCTTGAGGATAGATGCAGTATTTCCCCGCTTCCTCACGGATTTCGTATTTCATTTTTACCCCTCACTTCCGGCGCATGATGCGCCTAATAACCGTTATCACTCTGCTCGATTTTGTCGCGCAGCGTATCAAAGAACGTTTGCGGGTCAATGTTTTTTCGTGAGAGCGCCTGAATCACCCCAACGAGGGTATGGCGCAACTTTTCGGGGACGCCTTGCAGATTGACCATTTGATCTGTCGCGACTGCCAACCCGTAAAAAACATCACGAGGCTTCACGTCAACTAAAAATTCTTCCGTCATCACATGATCTTGCAGTTTCTTGACGATAGCCGCGTATCTTGATGCAAACTCATCCCGTTGCTCCAGCAATAACTCCGGGTCGATGAACGTTTCCCCTTTGACCCAACTGGATAACGTTTGGCTAGGAACCCCTGTTTCTTCGGATGCTTTTGCTAGTGCGCCCGGTATGCCCGGATAGCCATAACCAGTGGCAAGCGTAACCGCGCTCACTCTCTCTTTGTCGGTATAACGAATCGTCTGACCGACCATGCGACCAAACTTTCCGTTAGTATGAGGGGATGGCATGATCGCCTTCCCGTTTTCATCGCCCATAAATCACCCCTCTAACCTGCACCCATCGGGGCAGCATCGGCTTCCAGCCCAGTAGTAACAGATTGTGCTTTCTTCGGGCTGGTGCGGATCAACAAATGCTCGCATTGATAGCCCCCGCATTCGAAATTCTCCCTGTCGATTCGTGGACGAAGTTTCATTTTCGTCCAGATGCGCATCCGATGTCTCACTCCCATCAATTTCACGCAGGTTGGGCATGATTCGATCCCTGATTTCCCGCCAAAGGCGTATAAGCCGTTACTGTCCGCGCTCTCGACCCCCGCCTGATAAAAGGGCGCGATTGACCCGTTGAACCACAGCAAGGGTTTTTGTTGCGATTGTGCGTCCGTGATGCCTTCTGAGTACAGCGTATCGGCGAAGGACTGAATATACTTGCTTTGACTGACGAGCAGTCCGGCATAAGTGGCGGAATCTTTCTCGTCCGGCTTATCAACGCCGCCAGATACCAGCCCGTCTACCATCGCCAAATACCCATACTTAGCAATCATCGCCCGCAAGGATGCGATAAATATCCGTTTCGAGACTTTATTCCCCCGCCCGGCGCTGACCAAATCCTCCAACGCATCCTCAAAATCAAGGCGTGTGGCTTGCAACGCTTTCTCGGTTGTCGTTTGGCTGGTGCCAGTCGTCACAGGCGTGACGGTCGGTGCCTCAGTTCCGAGCGCAGCGCCTTGCGTTTGCTGCGCTGATAGCACATCCCGATCCGTGAGTGCGATCACATCTCCTTTCGGGTCAGCCACGATGTCGAAGTATTCCGGCACATTCTCCGCGACCAACCGACGGATTTCTTCCGGCGTCGTATATGCCGTGATTGCCGCCGCTACTTGCGTCCATAGCAACGCTGTTTTCGCCCTCGCTTCACTTTCGGACGGGTCGCGGCGCTCAAACACCATGTTGATATAAGTGGGGAAGATTTGCGTGTTAAACGCTCTCTCGAACATTGAGCGCAGCACTTCCTTCAACCGCCCGCCTTCTTTGTCGTGAGACAACTGCCCTTCATTGCCAGACGACAAATTGCCCGACGTGCGCCGCCAGATCGTGTTTGCATCAATACCCAAGATGAGTGCCCAAGCGTTGGCTTGCATCTCGGTGTATTTTATGTAATCGAACAACTCTGGTGCTTTTGAAAACTCCACGCTTTCGACAGCGACCTGATAGGCAGGGTTGAACCCGTGCAGCACGACCCCCCGACCAAAAATGCCCAACTCATCCTCAGCTTGCCTATCGCGCCAATTGGATTCCACTCTCGCCAACTGCTGCGGCGTCACGTTATTGATTATCGTGACGCCGGGCGGCGGCTTGTCGTCTAGCATCGTCGTGACATACCCCGCCGCGTACATCTGCTGATACACTATCGCAACTGCTCGCGATAAAGCGCACAGCCCGTAACCGATGCGCGCCTCATCCGATGTGGGCATGTCCACAAATTGAATAACCCGCGTGTGGTGAATTTGGTGGTACTTCCCCAATCGGTTATAGTAAATAACCGGAAATTCTGGATCGCCCGTGGGGTAGCAGCGCATACTATCCAGCACGCTGATCCCCGTCACCGCACCCGTAGGCGCGCGCATGGGGTTGCCGGGCGCAATCACTTCTACGAACGCGCCTATATCATGGGTGAGGTAATTCTCGATCACCTTCGACAGGAACTGCGCCCATCCTCTGCCGAAATCGGCGTGAAGCAGCACGTTTTGAAATTTCTGTACCTGATACCGACCTTTGACCGCCCATTGCTCGGACTGGATCGATTTCACCACTTCCGAGACGACGGATTGCCCTAGCCAGTTCCACTCACTCAAGTACAGCGCCCGCAGCGCCCGTTCTCGGTCGCGCGTGCCCCATGGCGGCAACATCGCGGATCGTTTGTAAGTCCCGCCGTAATCAGTACCGCCTAATTGCCCTGAGTTTCCCGCCTTGACCTCAGGAAGGGCTTGTATCGTTTGCTTTCGAAGGACGTCCAAGTCTAAATCTAAAGTGTCACTCACCAAATCCCTCCTAAGCCTCGTCTAACTCGAAATAGTGACGCTAATCCGGTCTGCTGCCATCGATAACGCAACTGCAAGATCGATCTTCAAAGCTTCATTGCGCTTCACGAGTCGCAACCGCTCCCCGTCCGTCTTCGCATTGGCATTGAGGATGTGTTCAGTCAAATCCTCACACCCATCCCCGTACTCAACCCGCCGCTCCCGAATCAAGTCTCGCAGTTTTTTGTCCGAGATCAGACGTGGGGTATTTTGCTGGAACGGCATAAACGGCACCACGTTCTGAAGCCGTGTCGCAAGATCGTGCATCTGATAGGGATCGTAGGCAGCCTCCGTGATGTTGTATTCTTCCGACAACCACCGGATGACCCCCTCAGGCGTGTCTATGTCGTTCGGGTCTGCCGGATTGCTGAATTTGATGCTTGTTCCCGGCTTCGCTTGCCACTTCCAAACCCCGCGCACTTCGATCACGTCTTGGTAAATCGGTTGCCGACGCCCTCGCTCCTCCGGCGTCATCCCAATTGCTTCCACCCGCTTGCTGACCATCACGATGCCGAAACAGTCCCCTGTGACCGCCGCATCGATGCCGAGCGTGCAGGAATCGTACTTGCTGAGTGGTTTAAGCACCGCCTTGCAACCATGCCACCAGAGATCGGGAACGAACGCATCGGATGAACTGCTCCACTCATTCAGATGCTGGCGCGCGAAGTCGGTCGGCAGCATTTGCATTTGCATTTGAGCATAATATCCCGGATTGTCGCGTTGCCATGACAAAAACCGCCGCGTGTTCCAGTAGCAGATGGTACTCCCTACCTGATACAACTCCGCTTCAGGGCATTCGGGGATGTGCAACCGATACTCAGGCTGCACGGACATCTCGTACAACCGTTCTAACACGCGGGAAATCCCACGCATTCCGGCGTAACTCTCCACTAATTGAAACGAATCGCCCCAATCTGTGGGCGAGAGTGCCATCTCTGCAAACATCGTTTCATGCTTCGCATCCGTCGCCCCCCATGCCTCCGTCAGCGCAATACAGATCGGCTTCGCCCCCGCTTCACCCGCCCCGTCCACCGCCACCGCGTGAATCTCGGTGCCATTGTCAAGCGTAATGTTGTCCTTCACCCGCGTATACCGATCCTGCATTCGCGGGTTGTTTTTCATGCAGAAGAGGATTGCTGCCATCAACCGCGTGTTCGCTTGCTCTTTGTCGTTCCCCACTACATAGCTATGCCCGTTCCCTCGCCCCCATGATGCCCACAGGACGAGGGCAGCAGCTATCGTCGTCTTGGCGCTCTTCTTGATCGATGAGTATATCCACATCGAGAAACGGTACTTCCCCATCGCGTCTCGCTGTGTCATATAATTGATCACCGCTACCTGCTCTGGCTCCAATGTCATCAACACCGCGTCGCCACCGACCTCGATGTACATCTCCGATTCGATGAAGTCCACAGCCCGATCATACCCAAAGTGCGGCTTCTCAGGTGGCTTTATGCCGAATTGGTCTAAGAAGTCCGTTGCTAACGCTGTTCCTCGCGAATCTGCCCGCGCCATATTCTTCCCTTGAGAGATGTTATCTCACTGTTAAGCGGCGACATTCCTCACCGTCCGCTATAGACGGTTCCGTAAATGCGACCGTTCCTACGATAGTTCCAGAAAAGTATCCCCCCAAAATGTTACGGGAAATTTTTCCTATCCCATACGTGGGGGTACTG
>Ga0163149_10002381_pt1 | contig 22709 bp, 18 predicted proteins | sample OliLakLV19MP5G1_FD_148604 | JGI IMG/M metagenome (GOLD analysis project Ga0163149, IMG submission 148604) | Freshwater microbial mat bacterial communities from Lake Vanda, McMurdo Dry Valleys, Antarctica - Oligotrophic Lake LV.19.MP5.G1 | ecosystem: Environmental > Aquatic > Freshwater > Lake >...
CAATATAACTATTAATATGTTGCTGGATACGCGATGTGACTTCTGCCCGCAGTTGTGCGGCAACATCGTTGACGGCTATGCGCCCGTTCCGCAGCGACAGCCACCCCGTCAACCCTACCGCAGCGAAAGTCTGGAGGGCAAAAGGCACAACAAGGACGATGCGAATTGGCACTTTGCCTGACATTTTTAAAATTTGGTCGGTCAAATATCTGATTGGCATGATGAAGCAGAAATATTAGAAACCCACAACATTTCGGTAAAGTACAACCTGATGAGCGCCGATTTGGAAGTTGAGATGGTTTTAGTAGGCAAAGTGCTGTTAAAAACTCTGAATTTGTCGCTGGTAATTGAATTTTTAACGACTGCCACCGCCATTTTAGCGCGATCGGGTGCTTTGGGAACAGGGGCGATCGAGATGAATGCAGTATCCATCCTAGACGCACTCTACACGCTCATACTATTATAGATTTGAGATTAAAGAATTAAAGAATTGGGAAAAACTGATTCTGTAAGGGTTTAGAACTTGCCTGCTGTTGCATTCTTTTTTTCAACTGGTATCTGAAACCGGGTTTTTTTTAGCGTTTCGGCGAGCTGCAACGAACTATTTTCGTGAAAAAAACCCTGGTGGATGCCCCGGTGGATGGCCGCCCGTGCGTCCAGCATTAACTATTTTTCCACTCCGGGCGCGTGCTAATCAAACAAACCGAGTTTTTGGTTGACTCATTCCTGAAATGACGTATTTTGGCGTTTCAACCCGGTTGCTGCGTCTGTTCTATTTGGCCGATCGCGCGATCGAAAATTATAAGTTTTCACAGCAACTGCAATTGATATCTCCACAAGCAGCTACTTTTGATAGAGTGCAACTTAATTCCGGCTAGGTAAAATAAGCACAGTAGGATGCAACTAGCGGAGGCATGGATGATGAACGCAGTTATTGCTACTCTTAGCACTGCTCTCGGACTGAGCTCAATTTTAATCGGTTTGACCCCGGCGGTTCTCGCCCAGCAAAGACTGCAACCAGCACCCCAATATTCGGAAACGACTTTATCTGGGGACTCGTTGAGGACTGTGGAGGACAGAACCGTAGACTCGGACTACCAAAACTTGATTGGTGAACCAGAAACGGCGGCTAATTCTGTTAGAAGGGAAAGCAGCTTGGGCGACACATTTCGCCTCAAAATCGATGGCCCATTGGAATTTATTACTACTCCTTCGGACGCCCAGCGTCAAGGAAATCCTTTACCTCCAAAACAAACCGACAGCGGTACAGAAGCGGGAGTTCAGCTTCAGCTAGGACTTTAGCAATTTTAAATGAATTCATTTGAAGCAAACGAGCGATCGCCCAAGCCACTTTTTGATTCTCGGAGTTATTGTGACTGCGATCGCTTTTTTATCAGAGTTTTATCACAAGTTTTGTGCGGTTTCCATCACACAAGGTTCTCTATTGTGAACCTAAAATTAGACCAATTAAACTTCCGATACAGACCGATTAGCTACATATCTTTTACAATAGCGCATAAAACTGGCGGTGAAGGTGATGGGAAAGGCTCAACTGATCGATTATTTGCGGGGGGAGTTGGCGATATCGAATTCTGCGATCGCCGTTGCTCTCCGACACGGTGAACAAGATGCCAGCGAACTGCCGATGGTTCTGTGGCAGTACGGGTTAGTAACACTGGAACAGTTAAACCTGATTTTTGATTGGTTGGAAGCTCAGCCGACTTAGCAATTTAAAATCCTGAGTTAAAAAATATGGATATCGGATTGCAAATTTTTGACAAATAAAGCTTGCACAAACGGTGGTCGAAAAGTATAGGGTTGAGTGTTTAGGTTGAGGGTGGCTCTTATTTTGTGCCAATTAGAAAAATACAAATATACAGTAGGGACACAGCAGTGCTGTGTCCTCATTTTTGTTGCCGCGTGAATTACCCAACATTCATCGCTAGGCGATAGAATGTGGGCTTCCAACTTCAACGGGAGCAACCGGGAGAGTTCATGGATTTTTTACGTCCAGAACCCTTTGGGTTTACACTCCCTCGATTGGCTAGTAGCGCTGATTCCCAACGCCAGTAATCGCAAGCCTTCATTTCTGATGTTGATTGCTGCATTCACATCTCGGTCATGCCGTTGCTGGCAGTGAGGGCAATCAAATAACCGGACAGATAGATCCATTTTCTGAATCGGTAGCAGTGTGCTTGAGCAAAGATGCGATGACGGGAAGAATCTATCTACTTCTAGATAGGTCTTACCATCAAACTCTGCCTTGTACTTGAGCATTGTGCAGAACTTGCCCCAGCTAGCATCGCTAATAGCTTTAGCTAGGCTGTGATTCTTCACCATGTTTTTGACTGCCAGATTTTCTACCACTACAACTTGGTTTTCGTTAACTAGCTTGCGAGATAGTTTGTGGAGAAAATCTTCTCTGACTCGCGCAATTTTACCGTGAACTTTGGCAACTATTCGACACGCTTTAATGCGAGCTTTGCTACCCTTGGTTTTCCTGGATAGCTTTTGTTGCTTGCGCTTTAAGTTCTTGGAATGTTTCTTAAGGTGCTTGGGATTGCGAAATTTTGAGCCTTCAGATGTGACAACAAAATCTATCAATCCCAGGTCAATTCCAATAGCTTTGCCTTCACTTGTAATCTCAGGTTTAGCTATGCCATCGTCAATCAACAAAGAAGCGTAATATCGCTCGTCAGGGGTCTTGGACACGGTAACGGTTTTGACCTTCCCGATAGGTAAATCACGATGAATCTTAGCCTTGACGACTCCCAGATTACCAGGAAATTTAATGGCATCCTCTCCTTGGAGCTTAACGTTGGCAGGATACTGAACTGACTGCTTGTCAAACTTGCTTTTGAATGTAGGATATTTTGTCCGACCCTCAAAGAAGTTAATAAATGCTTGTGAGAGGTTCAGAATGGATTGCTGAAGACATTGTGAGTAAGTTTCCTTTAGCCATTCAAATTCTTTTTTAAGCTCAGGTATCCTTTTTTTCATGTCGTAAGCAGATACGCCTTTACCTGTCTCTTTATAAGTTTTAGACATTAAAAAGAGCGATTGATTCCACAACCATCTTGTTGAGCCAAAATCCTTGGACAACTGAATGACTTGTTCGTCAGTCCGATAAATTCGTACCTTAGTTGCTTTTAACATAGGGCTATCTTAGCGCGATTCTAGATTTCCGTCAAATAATCAGATAGTTTGTTCGTCTCGGAGCTCTTGTCTTTCCTGTCCTGCGGAATCGATCAGACAAGGCACTTCGACTCACCGCGCCTCTCATCCCACAGCAAACGAGTACGCTATACTGTCGGGATTCCCGTCTGTTTAGCTAAAATAAACTGCTTTCAATCTGTCGCAGAGGCGAGCGCCGACGGCATCCAACAGACGGTATAAAACAAACCCCAGCAACTTTTAGGCTGCCGGGGCTTGTCTTGTTTAATTTGGTGGCGGGAAGTGGATTTGAACCACTGACCTTCGGGTTATGAGCCCGACGAGCTACCAGGCTGCTCTATCCCGCGTCGCTTTGTCTTTCTGTAGTGGTTTCCAAAAACAAAACCCTGAAACCTTAACGATTACAGGGTTCGCTTGAATTTGGTGGCGGGAAGTGGATTTGAACCACTGACCTTCGGGTTATGAGCCCGACGAGCTACCAGGCTGCTCTATCCCGCGTCGCTTTGTTTCTCTTTCTAATATAAACATATCTTTCTGAAAATAGCAACCCCACAATCAAAAAAACTTTTTAGATTGTGGGAGGGGTTGCTGAAATCGGCTCAGAGTCTCGATCGCCCTAAAGCATCGAAACTTCCCCGATTACCTCCAAGCGCTTGAAGTCACTGAGAGTGAGGTAAGTTTCCGAAAGAGTTTCGGCGATCGTCGGAGTAATCCACCCCAACTGCTTGAGCAAGTGAATCGCCACAGCAAATTGAGCACGCTTTCCCCCATCCGTCACCTTAATTGCCAAGCCCATGCCTTCGCCAACGCGGCCAATGCACTGCACCCCTTCTGCGCCGGACTTGCTCACCAATTCCCCTTGAGTCAAGCGCATCAATTCCGTGTCAAATTTGCCCTCACCGGCAACCATCATCGGGTGATGAGTCATAGCGCGGACAATCCGCTCCATATCCACATTGTCGCCGGAGGCCAACTTAGCGTACAAAGACGCCATTTGTCCCAACTGCAATAGATAGGTAGGAGCGCCGCAGTCGTCGCGAGCGCTGATAAACTCTTCGGCAGGCATTGCCAGCAAGTCAGCCACTTTGCCCAAAATAAGTTGCTGGACAGGATGTTTGCGGCGCAAATAAGTATCCAGCGGCCAGTGCAGTTGCTGGCAGACAGCCAGCATTCCGGCGTGTTTGCCGGAACAGTTGTATTGCAGGGCGCTCTTTTTGCCTTCGGGAATGGGGCATTGAAGTTTAGAGGGGTCAATGTCGCAGCGCCACAGGACGTTAAATACCTGTCGCGATTGCTCGATCGTACCTTGATGGGAACTGCAAATAATCGCTAAATCTCGATCGGTCAATTCGTAGCGTTCTAAAGTGCCAGTCGCCGTCACCGCCAAAGCTTGAAAAGGCTTGAGTGAAGAACGGACAAATGAGGCCGTTTCCGAGTTACCAGCAACAGACAGAACGCGGCCACGGTTGTCGCAGACAGCGGCCTGGGCGCGGTGCCTCGATTCCACAATACCTTCGCGCAGCAATGTGACTTCCAGTTCGGGAGCTTGGGTTCGTTTTCCCCTTGTCATATCAATTTTAGATTTTAGATTTTAGATTTTAGATTGAGTGGAGGAAGTTGTAAGGGGGCGGCGACAAAAGCATACCGCCCCGACAACTCAAAACTTCCCTGTCACGATTCCCGATTACAAACAATTCCAAGTTAGTCCCCCGGCAACCATCAACACTGTCAAACCATAAAATGTCTGCCGCAGACGCCTGAGAATTGGTTCTAGTTGGTAGTTGACAATCAACTGATCTTGAAGCAAAACTTCGGGAGTTTTAGGCCAAGATTGACAATCGTACCAACCAGACTCTTCGTAGACGACCGTGGGATTTGAAAGGCGCGATCGCACGTAGAACCAACCCAAGTAGAGTCGCAGCAAAGCTAATCCTAGAATAAAACCGGCACCTGCGGCACCGCTGAGGACAAACTGAGCTGGATACTTGACAGGAGCAAAGCTGGCTGCTGCGAGTGGCCCGGATATCAAGCAACTCCAACCGCATACCCAAGCCAGTTTTGCCAGGTATCCGGGCCAATTGAGTGTTACCCAGCTAAAAAACCAGGATTCTTTAAGTTCTTGGTATTCATTGATCGGTCGCTGTTCTTGCGGAACGGGACAAATAGAAGCAGAAACGTTTTTCACATTAGCCATCCTCACGGCGCGGGGGAAAAGTCAATGCGATCGGCGTGTCCCCAGAACGCTTCTAAATTGTAAAACTCGCGCTCTTGGGGTTTCATAATGTGGATAATCGCGTCGCCGTAGTCCATGACGACCCAACTTGCGTCTGATAGCCCTTGTGTACGCAGCGGCAACCGTCCCCATTCTTCTTCTACTTGGTCGGCGATGGCTTGGGAGATGGCTCGTACCTGGACGTTGGAAAATCCGGTGACGATCGCAAAGTAGTCTGCCAGATAGCATACTTCTGACACCTGGAGTAATACAATATCAACTGCTTTGCGGTCATCGGCAGCTTGGGCAGCGGTGAGGATCAAACCGCGCGCTTCGTCTGAGGAGGTGCTGTCGGTTACTGTAGACTGAGTTCTGGAATATTCGAGTTGGGTTAGATCTGACATTAAGTGTTTAAGTTCCTAATTGATACGGTAAAGGGGAATCGGTTGTTGGCGGTTTGAGACTGGAAATAGGAGTTAGGTGGAAGCCAGAAGTAAGTACAGGATTGCTGGTAAATTTTACTTTTAACTGGTGATTTGTTCGATCGACTTTCCTGTCGAATTTCCTATTTCGGGCGATTCGCGTGCCATTTGCAGAGCCCAATTGCGGGTAAGTACGGTGCGCGGGTGAATGTAGCACCGAGTTTCTAGCAAATATTTCAGAGAATAATCGCTAGTTTGCCACACGGCTGCATAAAGATTTTGCCAGCTTGTCTCGCGCAGTGATTTTAGTTCGGCTGTGTTGCCGCGGCTCGGCTCTATAGTATCTGCTATAAATACGGTACAACTGAGCTGGCTCATGTTTGGTCTGCCGAGGGTATGATTGGCGATCGCGTCCAAGATTTCTCGATCGACCACCCCGAATTCGTCTCTAGCGACGATCGCGCTCGCGTCTGCGTGCAGCAGGTGCGGGTGTGCCTCTAACACTGAGTCTAACTCTAAACCTTCCTTCTGGGCCATTTGCAGCAGCAGTTGAGGTTTAAAGTATTTTGCCAAATCGTGCAGCAGTCCTGCCGATCGAGCTTTTGCTTCATCAAGGCCGTAATGGCGAGCCAAGTCTCCTGCTGTTTGTTCGACTCCGAGGATATGTGTGATGCGGGCAGCAGGAACGCGGTCAGAGAGCCAAGCTAGGACGTTTTCGCGCGTAGGTGCAAGGGTCAAATATTAACTCCCAAATTGTAGGATCTACTATTTTAGCGTTTTGTTTTAATAGAGTGCGGTGTCGGGTAGCAGCGGTGTTGGGATATTTGGGATGGGGAGGGGCGAAGATAAAACGGCGGTTGAAACCGCATCTACACAAACGAAGTCCGCCTCCGCGGACTCAAGAAAATAAGGTAAGCTGTTCTACATTTAAATTGTGTGTCAAGAATCAATTAAAGTCTTGTGGTACGTTGCGGCTCTCCTGGGTTTATAACGAGAGGATATTACCCGCATTATTTCTGCTAGAAAAGCAACTAAATATGAACAACGAATTTACTTCGAGCAAATCTCAAACTGACTGGGAACGCCTAGATGCCATGACTGATGAAGATATTGATTTCTCTGATTGCCCTGAAATTACGCCTGAAATGTTTGCTAAAGCCGTAGTTCAGCGAGGCTTGCCCAACCCTAAGACTAAAGCTCAAGTTACCTTACGCATTGATAGTGATGTTTTGGAGTGGTTTAAATCTCAAGGTCGTGGTTATCAAACCCAGATCAACACTTTACTGCGAGAATACATGAAAGCCCATCAATAGTTATAATATTAGCCCTTCCCGTACAGCCTTAATGTATTATCTGATTCCTGTGTTCAAAGGAAGACAATTAGAGGCAAAGACAAGCAAGTCCGCACAAACTTTTGCAAGACTTGTATTCGGCTCGATCCGAATCGCATTCTCATAATCTTCAGTTGCTTTTTGATACTCTTCAGACTTGTGGAAATAAACGCCTCGACGATAGTAAGCCTTAGCAAGAACAGGATTGTAAGTATTTGCTAACTGTGGACTTAACTCAATTCCTTTAGTCAAATCCTCGATCGCGCCTTGATACTCCCTTACCTTATAGGGCAGGGGCGAAGGGGGCGATCGCATCAACACACATCTCTCTGCTAGCTCGTTTCACAGTTCACCCTTAAAAGCTTAGTCAATAATTTACTTTATTCTAGAACATCCACCTCATCATTCAATCCGAGTTCTTGGAGTGCAATTTTAGTCTCATCCCGCCTTTGCTGAGATACCTCACCTTCGATAGAAACTTCTATTTTCACTGTGAGCTTAACATTTTTGTCACTAGCAAATTTACTCAGAACTTTTGTATAAAAATTCATCCACTTCTGAGGACTGATTTCACCAATCCATCTCAATCCTTTAGGTGGAAGTGGGATGGTTGGGTGGTCTGGTAATTTATAAATAGTAGGATTTTCTTTCGCTCTGACACCATTAGAAGATTTTACGGCAAATTCGGCGATCGCACTAATTGCTTCTACTTTTGCTGTGACAGTGAAATTTCCCTCATTTTCTCCACCTGTGAGTAGGCCATTGGGTTCAATATTACCGCCTGTAGTAGTCCACTGTATTTCACCAATAGCAATCTCTTGATCATATTGATCGCGTCCCCCTGCGATAAAAGTTTGCTGCTTACCCGGTTCTAGTTGCACTTGCGTGGGGGAAACTATCAACGCGCTCAACTTTGGGGGATCGGTGATCCGTTGCAGGTAAGCGGCGGCTACCTCTGATTTAATGATAAACAAATCGTCTGAAATTTCTATTTTGCTGGCTGCTAAATCGGTTTTGAACTCGAACGGTTCGTATCGATCGCCTGATGCTTTGCCAACTAATGCTAAAGTACCATCTTTGACACCGCGCGCGATCGCATCTTTCACCGCATCCCCTTTCAACAGTCGCGGAAACAAAGGCGAAGCAAAGAAAACATCCCGCACCGCCTTGGTACTCCATTCCTGGAAAGCACCAGACCAATTGCGAACCAAAAACCGAGGGCTAACGGCATCTTCTACATCCCCATCCAGACGCAACCGATTCATAATTAAGTCTACAATTGATCTCGCAGAACTGGACGTAACTAAACCCAAATCCACCACCCGTAACTTATTATCTTTCCCTAACAACGCGACGTATTTATAAGCGCGCCATACGGTTTCAATTAAATCGCGCTGAGCCTTTTTCAGGTTTTCAGATAATTGCTTTTTCTGCACGTCATCTAAATTAGTTTCTTCATCCCGAATGTCTTCCCAGGATAGCATCTTGCGGGCTTCTTCGCGCAATTGAACATCAGAATCGGCGATCGCAAAAATTAGCGCACTCTTAAACGTTCTCGCTGACGCACCAGACTCGCGAATCATTGACTCCACCAACTGTAGGGTAGTCTCATCCTGTTTGGAATGGGTGGGAGACATCACCGCTAAAGTCAGCACAGCTTGATTGGGAAGATTGTTAGGTTGTTCGGGAAAACAAATAACCTGAATTCCCTGATTAAGAGCAAATAACTTCTGAATCTCATGGAGAATTCGCTGATCAATGCGATGCACTTGCACGTTAGCGCGACGGTCTGCTAGAATTTTGTTGAGGTTTGGATAGAGACTGAATCGATACTTAGTTTGCCCGACAGTTAAGTAATAGCAATCGCTAGTTAGAGATTCCAAAACCGTTTCTACATTGCCAATATCTACATTTGGCTCACCTACAGCCAGTCGAATTTCTGGGACAGTTGCTTCTACACGAGTGCAACCACCATTCGACTCAAAAAAGATAGTCGTATTAACTTTGCGGTGCAGTCGTGATTTCTTAATATCTTCCGTAGCTTCCGCATCGAGGCGAATGGCGTGAGAGTCTTTTTTGCCACAAATATCAGTTGTTACCGGCCCTTCTAGGCGATCGTTTCCCAGTTGATCGAATACTGCCGCTCGAAATGATAGGTCATCTAGGGGTGCTGTTCCTAATCCAATTAAGGCATCGCGATGATTGCCTTTATAACCTTCTTGGTAGGCAATAGACACCCACAAAGCTAAGAGTCGCAGGACACCTCTGGTGCGTTGAAATCGAGGCAAAGCCTGCCATTTTCGCTCGAATACCGATAGCACTGTGGGATGAAAAGGATAACTCGCGACAAAGGCTTCCCGCGCACTTTCAATCGGGAAACTAGGCAACTGTTGCTTGTGTTCAATCACCCAATCTGCATACTCGTTACAGGTAGTAACAGCATCCTTGGGAAGCATGATTTTACCTTCAGGGGTGACAGCATTGGCTGTCCATTCAAATAAGCGACGGCGGATAATTTCTGATGTCTCAGATTCGGCCGACATCATAATTGCTTTACCCAATCTGTCGAGCACTTTCTTGAATCGCTGTTCGTCGGCTTCGTCAGCCGCAGTATATTCCATCTCTGAAGCGGGAATAGATACTACTAAAACGACATTTTTTTCACCTCTGGCAGTTTCGGAAAGTGCTTGAATGAAGTTATAAAGCCGATCGCCATAACCGGTTTTGCGATAGGTGCTGGCGTAGTTGATAATCTCATCCAACAAAATCAAACAGGGCTTATCTTTGGGGAGAAACTTGCGGATCACATCCCCTTTGGGTTCGATAAATTGTCTTTCGTGCTCAGCGACAATATTAAAAGCGGCTTCTCCTCCCAACTGATAGGCAATTTCACCCCAAGGTGTTTTGCGTAGAGGAGTGCCATCATCGCCACCGCGCCCGGTGATGGAGTCAAATTCAGTGCCGACAAATACGGCTACAGCGGCTTCGGGGATGGTGGAAATGGCTGCTTGATTTAAGATTTTATCTACTCCCGTCCATTTGTTAGCAGCAGCGCCGTGTTTTGCTAAGTGATAGAGTAGAGTTAATGCGTGAGTTTTGCCACCGCCAAATTGGGTAGAAAGATTAAATATAGCTGAGGTTTCTGTGGTTTCACCAGAGAGTCGCCGGACTACTTGAGCGGCGAGGTATGTTAAATATTTGGTCAGATAAGTGCGATCGAAAAAGCGATCGGGTTCTTGATAATCTGCGGGCGCTCGTTTGTCTCGCACTTGGTCGAGATGTACCGCAAATTCGGAAGCATCTAAAGGTTTGCCTTCGCGCAAATCTTCGCGGGGGATAAGTCCTTCAATTTTATACCAAGGTTTGATCGTTGCCATTGCTTATTCTCCTAAGAGATGATCGTAAATTTTCCGGTATTTATTTCCAATTCCCACCATTTAAAAAAGCCGTAGGGAAAGGTAGCATAATCGTCTCGGCTACCTACGACTACAAGGGTTTGACCTCCGAGTTTCCTCCTGTCGGCTAGACTCATGGCTTGCAGCACTTCATCACGCAGGAACGCAATCACAGAAGCGCGTTCCTCTGCACTGCGGCGGTAGCAAAATACTATTCGTAAATCTGCACGCACGCATAGCACTTTCCATAGTGAATAGGCACTGCGGTTAATATCGCTACTGTTCTCTAATTCCATCACAGCGATAGGGAACCGCCAGCGAGTATTACCAGGAGCAAAGGACATTACATCTAAGGCTAGGTATTCACTGGTTGAAACAGGAAACAAGCCTAGTGAATTTCCTCTAGCGGAAGACTGCCAACCCATTGCTGTAGAAGTGGCGACAACGGTAGTGGTTAAAGCTGTTGTCCATTTAGCAAGTTGTCCATTTAAGGCAGCTTGTTTTAAAGGGTCAGCATTTTCAGGTTGTTGCAGGGTTTGCCAGAATTTAGTTTGCCACTGGTAGGCGATATTTTGCATCATTAGAACCCCAACCCTTTTTTGCGAGCTAAAACTCCATCCACCCAGCGCTTTTCATCAGTGCCCGTGGGATACAAGGCCGAGAGAGACTGGGCTAATGTCCAGAAGCGCTTGTCACTTCCCACGCCGTCATCGACTAAGAAGCGTTTGAGGGCTTCGCTGCGTCCAGCGGCAAATAAAATCATGGTTTGGTGGATGCGATCGAGTACAGTTTTACCTTGATTCTCAATATTGGTATCGCCCCAATCTTCTGACACTTCATCGGCTGTGCTCTGTGAAGTATCAAAGAGACTCAATTGCTTGTGCTGTTTTTTCGGGCGCTTGACTGGGGCTTGGCCCGCGTCTTTGCCGAACAGATATGGAGATCGCTCCGAGACTGGTAGCAGTCGCGCTTTATCGCCCTTGACTTGTACTAAACTGGTGAGGTTTTCCAAGTTAGCACCGAGTCCCTGAGCAATCTTGCGGGCCGTATCATATTCGAGGCTAAAACCTGTGATTTTTGCTTTTTTGCCTGTGCTTTCCTCATCATCATCGCTAACATCTTCTTCCTCTTGTGGAACAGGCATCTTACCTGTTTTCCCATCACCTTGTGGAACAGGCATCTTGCCTGTTTCTCCACCACCTGATGAAAGTGTCCACAACCACATGGCAGTTAATCGAGCATCTTCTTCAAAGCTGGAAGTATCTACATCTTTGAAAATAGTGCTGAGGGCTTCTTTGGAAATCGCAGCCCAGACATATTCGAGATATTCGCGCAGGGTGACAACTTCGCCGCTGGCTTTTTCAACACTGGAATAGCGGGAGAAGATTTCGAGGGCGGGGCCTAAACAAGCAAAGATGGCATCGGCACCGACTACGCCTTGATCCGTGAGGCGCGGCATCCATTCTTTAATCCGTTGGGGAAGTTCTTGTAATACATCGCGCCAATCGCCAATTTCTTCGTGTAATGTGCCATCGGGGTTTTCTCTGGGGCGACAGACAAGGTGAACGGATGAAGCAAGGGCTGCTGAGTTCATGGCTCTAAGACGGTTTCCCATTTCGGTATCTATTGTCCAAGAACCTGTAAAAATCCAACCTGCATCAATCATCGCTTGCAGTTGGGCTTCCCATCCTGCTGTGGATTTGTGAGCAAAAACAATCAAACCTATACCATTTGGAGCAACTACTCGCCGCCCTTCTGCCATTGCTTTGCCCATTTGCTCCTCAAACCATTTCCCATCTTTATGAGGATATCGAACCGAATCCCAACCAGCCATTTCGCAAATTTCTTCATTTTTTGGAGATAACTCTCCAGCAAATAAGTCAGGATATAAATTTCTTAGATTCCGTTTCATCCAAACGTAAAAAAAATCAGATAGGTCAGCATAGGGGACAGCATTGTAATAAGGTGGATCTGAGCAAAGAAATTGAGCGGAGTCATCAGGGAGATAGTAGAGATTAGTTGCAGATGTATTTATAGCTTCTCCATTTTTAATATCTTTATCAACACTGGAAATAGCCTTTAAGATTCCTTCTACAGCATTTGACCAATCTCTAGTTGCTCCACTAATGACATTACCTTCTACAAAGTCCCACATCATAGGAAGTGCTTGCCTGCCAAAAGTATGTCCTATATCTTGGCTTGTTGAGCGCCATGTACAAAGGGAAGAATTGCTATCAGCTTGTTTATTTAAAGCCATTACCAAGCAAGTTTGTATAACTTTTGCTAGATCCTTCTCGGTTTTTAACTCATCATTGCTAAGACGTTTGACAAGTTTCGACAAAGTAACCAATGCAAGTAACTGACGCGGAGTAAATAAGCTTCCCCATGTACCATGACCATAAATTGGAGCATTAAATACTCCACTCATTATAGGTAATGTTTCATCTGGTACTAGAGAGATATAATCTAAATTCTCTTTCTCTAGCTTTTCTATTTTAAGAATAGCATTTTCAATTGCCTTTAAATCCTCAAAGCTAGGTAACTGATAAAATCTTCCTTGTGTATTTGTTTTTGTAAGCACTACACAAAAAAGTCTTGCATCATTTGCACCACCATTGCGCTGTATTAACTGTCTTCTTACCGAAGCTACAGGCGTTGTATATCCCGTCACAGGACAAGTAGCCGAACCCCTAGCCACCGTTCCCTTCTCAACTTCCTTCTCACTTTTCGGCTCAAAAATCTCCAACAAAGGACGGCGCACCTTGCGCGTTACCCCATCGGCATAAGTCACTTCTATCGTCTCAGTTTGCACAATACCCGAAGCATCCCGTACCCAGCGCAAAGCCCTATATCTACCAGCTTTCTTTGCCAACCAAAGACTACGCATTAACGGCACTTCCACAGGAATCCCCGTCCCATCATCAGGAGCCTCAGAAATAATTGTCCTAGCCCAAAGATAAGCAATCGGCGTACTTCCATCAGCGTCTTTCGGATAAAATTCAGCTAATTCCTTCTCTGCTTCTTCCTTAACCCACTGTCCCCACTTCCGCACTTCATCCGCTAACTTTTGCCCATATTTAGGAATATATTCCAACACCACTTTATTCAACAAAACCGCCACCGGATTCAAGTCAGAAGCAAAAGCATCCGCACCTACTCGCAGCGCTTCCAAAGGAATCGAACCACCCCCAGCAAAGGGGTCAACAACTAGGGGACGAGTTCCGGGAACTCCGCCTAAAGCTTCATGGGCTGCTTGAGTTAAAGCGCGACAGGTTTCTAAATAGTCTGGCTGTGTGGAATTATCCCAATTAGCAAAATCCGCAATAAAATCCAATAACCGATATCGCAGAATATTGAAATGCTGGGGATTATTAGGATCTAACTGATTTTCAGTTTTGGCTAAAACCTTCCAGTTACTCCAATTTTCAGGAGAACAATGATTAGCTAAATCCTTATCTGTCGCCACTTTCTTAGCAAACTCATTAATAATGCTGGCAGCTTTATCCCGAAATTCTTGAGGGCAGAGTTCATCAACAGGATCGATCCACAATGAAGCACAAATCACCGCCCGACACGCAGCCAAGGGTCGCCTCGCCCACCAAATATGCAGGGTGGAAATATGCCCGTGACGGATAGATTTTTCCCGTCTGGCGTGGGCGGAAATCCGCTTGATGGGGAGGTCAACTTCGATGAGGCGTTTGGGATAATTAGTTTTGTTACTCACTTGCTGGCCTCCAAAATTTTCTCTGCATCAACATGATAATGTTCAATCTTCACCAGCGCTACCCATCCCAACTGCACGGGGTCTTGTATTGGATGCACTTCTGGAGTAGAAGCGCAGTTAAAGACTACATACAGCCAGTAGTCTTTTTTTAAGCGTTCTGCTGTCTTGTATTCGTTGCTGGTGAGGGCTACTTCACCCACCCGCGATCGCCCTTTAACCTCAATAAACCTCACGGAAATTGCAGTATTTGGGTCTTCTGGATGAGGTTTGCGGGAGATTAAATCAAAGCCGCGATTCTCCTTTTCTACACTCACCACCAGCCAGCCCCTCGCATTTTCATAGGCAATAACTGCCTCCACTGCAATTCGCTCTATTTCGCGATCGCTAACCATAGCCGCCATTTCAGGGGATGTGCGTTCTGGATGGGGAAGTACCCAAGCCCGTCCGTGATGTTGAATATTGGCGATCGTGCAACTGCGCTCTTTTTCCAGTTCCTCCCGCCGCGTTTCCAATCGCCCGTTTAACTCAAACAATCGGTCTTCCATTTGTTTGATGCGGCCGTCTAGTCCAGATTCCTTCGCACCAGATTCTTGTCGCGAAATCAATTCAGCAAACTGACACTGTACCTTGTCAATAATTGTATTGAGACTAATTTCCATGTGGTCGGAAATTGTCTTAACCTCCTGCTCTCGTTGAGTCCTAATTTCTATCAAAAAACGATTCAATTCTTGTTCGACCAACGCTTGTTCTGTTTGGTCGCGGCTGGGTAAATCTGCATCGTTTGGCAAACCATCAACCAAATTGGTACTATCAGTTACTGGCACCAAATCTAAAAACAAAGTCGGCTGTCGCACGGTCATTGTCCCGTCGATTTCCGTCTGCACCACATAGACACGTTCGTGCAGCTTGTTACCGCGTCCATCGGCGATCGCCCCCGAAAACACATCCAATCTCGCAGGATCGTGGCGATGCAAATCGAAAAATAGTGCCCCGTGGCGCAAATCATCCTGTACCCGCGCCAGCACATCTTCCCGCACGCACTCAAACAACGGATGTCCGGGTGTCACCCATTCCAGCGTTGGGTCATCTGTCAACTTATGTTTATCAAACGTAATCTTTTTGTATTCATGACCCAATTTGCCAAAGCGGGTTTCCAAACGTTCCCCGATCGGCCACAGAGTACGGGGTACTCGCCCAATACGGTACACCTTCTGATGCTGGCGCGTTTCCTTGGGGTGAATCCCCGAAATCGGGGCCGCTTGCACAAAAAAGTCATCAATCACTTCTGGCACCAAACGTCGCTCTTTTGCTTCTGCTGATTTACCAATAATCGCACTTAAGTTCAGTTCCCGCTTGGCTAATCCTTCCAAAGCGGAATTGGTGAGGCGGCGGAAGCGATCGGTATCCACTTGCTCGACAATGCGGTTCTTAATCACATCTTCCGTCAAATTGTGAGCGTACATCTCCCGAATCATCCGTTCTAGCTGATTAGCCGGAAAAATATCGCCCAAAACATTAAACACTTTGCCAGTGCGTTCTGGATCGATGTCAATCTCGATCGCCCGAATGCGCTCAAACAACTTCCACAACACCCGTCCTTCGCGAGTATTCGTCGAAACAAAGTTAAAAATCAGACAATCCTTATCCTGACCATAACGGTGAATCCGACCCATCCGCTGTTCCAAACGCACCGGATTCCAGGGAATATCATAGTTAATCAGAAACCAGCAGAATTGCAAATTAATCCCTTCCCCCGCCGCTTCCGTCGCCACCAATACCTGACAATCTTCCCGAAACTCCCGTTCAGAATAAATTCGCGTATTGGGCGTATCCCTGTCTCCAATTTTCATCCCCCCGTGAATCTGAGTCACCGATAGTCCCCACTCCCGCAGCTTACCCACCAAATAATCCAAGGTGTCTTTGTGCTCGGTGAAAAGCAGCAGTTTCATCAGCGGATCTTGGAATATACCTTTCTGGGTAATAGCTTCTTTCAGTTTCACCAGTTTCGATTCAACTTCTCGTTTTTCCAACGTCCGCGCTTGGTCGATCAGTTTGTTCAACTGATAGATTTCTTGTTGCAATGCTACCGGGTCAACTGAAGCGACAAGTCCTTCCAAATCTCCCAGAATTTTTTCCTGTTCTGCTTCAGTCAGTTCATCAAAATCCTCTGGAACTTTCTTAGCAATCTGTTCGGCCCGATAAGCCTCTGGGTCTTCCAACATCCGTTGGCGTTTATCGCGCATTCGTTCTAAACTGCGTCGTACCGCGTAGACACTAGACGCGAAACGACGTTGCAACATTGCCATCGTAAAACCCAAGGCGCGACCGCGGGCGGAATCATCAGCCGATGCTTTGATTGACTGATCTTCTACATACTTAGTCAAGTCGTCATAGAAATCCAATTCTTCGTCATCAATTTGAAAATCAATGGTTTCAACTTTGCGATTAGTAAATAGTTTTTTGGCTTGACCTGTCTCTGTATCGGGGAAAGTAACGAGAGCTTCTTTAGTCCGCCGCAAATAAAACGGAGCATTGTTCCGACGCATTGCTTCTTCTAAACTCGTAACATCACCATAAACATCGCGGTCTAAAAGTTCTAGGAATAAACAAAAGTTTTTGGGGTCGCCTTTATGAGGCGTGGCGGTCATCAATAAGTAGTGGTCGGTGAGCTTGGAAAGTTCTTCACCGAGTTTGTAAGCCAAGGTTTTATCATCAGAACTATAGGCGCTCATCTTGTGGGCTTCATCCACAATGATTAAGTCCCAATGACTCCGCAGGAGACTATTTTTGGCATCTTCAATGCGCGAAACCCAGGATATTGAGGTGATGACTTGTTTCTTTTCTTTCCAAGGGTTAGAGCCGTAATTTGCCCGCAGGACATCGCCCCGAATCACCTCAAAATCTTCGCGGAATTTGTCTTTTAGTTCCCGCTGCCATTGAAAGGTGAGGTTGGCGGGGGTGACAATTAAGGTACGTCTGACTAAGCCTCGGACTTTGAGTTCTTTGAGTAGCAGTCCGGCCATGATGGTTTTACCAGCACCGGGGTCATCGGCTAGCAGGAAGCGGATGCGGGGTTGTTTGAGAAAGTATTCGTAGACGGCTTCTAGTTGGTGGGGCAGGGGGTCTACATGGGCGATCGCCAGGGCAAAATAAGGGTCATATTCGTAGGCTAAACCCAAGCGCAGGGCTTCCACGCCGAGGCGAAAATGCAGGGCGTTACCGTCAAAGGGTTCTTGTTCTGGGGTAGCTTCTAGTTGAGCCAACTGTTCTTTGGACAGGATGGACTCGTATACTTGGTTAGTATTGATTCCTTTGCCGATGAGTTTAATGGCATCTCCCATCGGCACTGCCACAATTACTTTTACCGGTTCTGGGAAGAGGGAGCCTCGCAGAATTACATTGGACTTCATTTGCTCTACTTGCATTCGCTTTCCATTCCCAAAACAGAATTTTATTTAATAGGGTCTAGCTGCTAACTTTACTTTTTTATATAAAACAATATAATTAACTTCCTATTTTACACCCATTTGACTAATTTTATCTTGTCAACTGGATCTATTTCATTTACCGGAGCGATCGCCCAACTGCGATCATTTCGGCAGAGGTGCCAAGATTTTCTCAGCATGACTCGCAGCCACCGCCGCAAATAAAGCTTCATAATGATTCAAAGCTTCCTCAATTCCGTAATTTTCAACAGCATACTTTCTACCTTGCTCGCCCAACGCATTCACCCGATCGCGATTCCAGAACAAATCCTCAACAGCATCAGCCAAAGCTTGCGGATCTTCCGGCGCTATTACAACCCCGCCACCGCTTTGCTGGACTGCTTTGTGGGCTGTACCAGTTTCAGGAACCGAAGCCAAAATTGCCCGGCCGCTCGCAAGAAGCACTTGAATTTTTGAAGGCATATTAAAGTTAGTAACCCGGCGCTTTTGTACGACCAAACTAACATCGGCAGCAGCTAACATTTCGGGCAATTTTTCTCGCGGTTCAAAGGGCAGTAACATTACATTAGTAGCTTTGTAAGTTTCGCAATCTTTTTGCAAGCGCGCTAGGGCTGTTGATTCCCCCACAATTACAAAAGCGATTTCGGGTATGTGTTTCAAACGAGCCGCTGCTTGGACAACTGTTTGCAAGCCTTGAGTGAGGGCAATATTTCCAGCGTAGAGAACCACAAATTTGCCCTTGAGTTTGTGAGTTTCTCGAAAGGAGTTATTTTCTTTGGGTAAGGGGCGAATGAAATTAACATCGACCCAATTCGGAACGCAAACTATTTTTTCCGGGGGTACTCCCTGGGAGTGCAATTTGCTGATAAAACCGCTGTCGATGACGCTGACTTGGCTGGCTGTGCTGTAGGCAAATTTTTCTAAAGCGTCAGCAATGCGAATTAACATTCCGTTTTTTTTCACCAAGCCGACGCGCACGGCTGCTTCTGAGACTATATCCTGAACGTTAAGGACGATCGGGATATCGCGAATCCAGCCGTAAAAAGCCACTGGGACGCAAATCGGTAAAGGGGGCATTGTCGAGAAAATCACGTCGGGACGCCAGCCTCTGAAGGCTTGGACGGCGCTGGAGACGACAAAACTACCGTCTAGCAAAAGCCGGTCTAGGAGGCTGGGATGGGGGCCGTTGACGCGCAGGTAGCTGCGCTGAATTGTCACGCCGTTCTGTTCTTCAGTGAGGTAAAATTTGCCCCGATATTCTGGATAAATCCGGCGCTGCGGATAGTTGGGCATTCCTGTGATGACTCGAACTTGGTGGCCGCGCTTGACTAGGCCTTGCGCTAGTTCTGTCATCAGGGGGGCAATGCCGATCGGCTCTGGATAGTAGTTATAGGAATAAATTAGAATACGCATAATATTTATTTTGAAGCAAATTGTCCTGCAGCCGCGTGCATCGAGCCTGCACCCGCAGAATTGCAGAGGATGTGGTTGGGTTCCGGGTAGGACAATAGGGGGCGAGGGGATCTTCCACTCCTTGGGAAAGAAGCCGCCCTGACCGGGCGGGTATCGCGCCCTCAGGTAATGTTTTTTCGCATTACCAGGCAGTTGCGGCGATCGTCGGTACGGATATAGCGAAGATCGTCTGTGAGCTTGTACATGAACACCAGTCCCCTTTCTCCTTCTCTGTCCAAAGGATCGCGCTGCTCTTGCATGATCGAGTGCAGCTTTGCTTCTAAGTTGAAGGGTTGACCCCTGTCCCAAATCCTAATTTCTAAGTAATCGGCAAACACTTTTACCTCAATGTCTATGGGCGTCGTGGGGGGCAAGTTCTGGTGAGCGTGGCGGACAGCGTTTGTAAAGCCTTCGTTGATTATCAGCCGGCACTGCCACCAGAAATCCGCTGGCAGCAGGGGCAAAACGATATTCTCCAACCATTCCAAAACGGATGTTAAAGCCTTCAGGTCTGTTTCAACCTGAAGGTGCGACTCGGCCTTTGGTTGCTTGTCTTTCATCTGTCTTCCCCCTGGTCGGCCCCCACCACCGCTTTACTCAGCGCCGGAAGGAGAGGAAAAGGAGGGCAAGGTCTTGGCAACATATTAGTTAAGTCAAGCTTGAGTTGAAGAAGCCCGTTTTGCCTCAAGGTGAGCATTCCTTTCGCACCATTTACTCGCACAGCAAATGAGAGACTTCCGATACTGTAACCCGCCTCGGTAGGGCGTTTAAATAGGGAAAATTCCCGAGTCTGCTTGCGAGGCAGTGATTTGAGCTTCGACCGTGTTAGCAGTCGGTACTTTTCTGAAAACAGGTCAGTTCTTCTCGTCCTCGACAATCATGCTGGGCTCATTCGAGTATGACCTCGAACTCGCCAATTGCTAATTATTAATACTCTGATTGCAGAGCTGGCAACTAGCTGTGCATTTTCTGGGCGTGTGAATTTTAACACTTAATGCTAACGTAGCTATCGCTAGCGATCGTCTGCTTGACTAAGTATCGAGTTCGAGTTCCCGTCCCCCGTCGGCAACAGCACCTCAAAGTTTAGCGGTGGGTGGTTGACCGCTCCTACATAGCCCCGCTATTTTTGTTAAACAGAACTGTTACGGTTTTAACAATTAGTTTCAAGTCATACATCAGGCTCCAGTTTTGTTGGTATTTTAAATCTAAACGGATGACATCTTCAAAATCGCGGACTTGAGAGCGACCGTTGACTTGCCATTCCCCTGTCATCCCGGGTTTGACATCCAAACGCTGCCACTGAGGGACTTCGTAGCGCTCAACTTCGTCTGGGGTAGGCGGTCTAGTGCCGACTAGACTCATTTCGCCTTTGAGCACGTTCCAAAACTGTGGCAGTTCGTCGAGGCTGGTTTTGCGTAAGATGCGCCCGACTTTAGTAATCCGCGGGTCATTGTCATTTTTGAAAAATGCGCCAGAAGCCTGGTTTTTGATTTGGGCTTTCATCACTTCGGCGTTGGTACACATCGATCGAAATTTCCAAATCCGAAATTGTCTGCCCATCCAGCCACAGCGGGTTTGACCGAAAAATATCGGGCCTGGATCGTTGATAGTGATAGCTGCTGCTATAGGTACGAGCAAAATTCCTGTAATCATCAAACCGACTATTGCCCCAACGATGTCTATCAGCCGCTTCACCCACGATTGCACTGAGGGGTGGGTCATCGGTAGCTGATTGTCCGAGGGGTTGGTCTCTCTGGGAGTTGAGGTTGCAGAGGGCTGCTCGATCGTCAGCACTTGATCTAGGCTGGTGAGAGCAAATACTGCCATCACCTGCGGCTTGAGGCTTCGGAGCACCAAGTCACTCTCTCGCTGTTTGGCAAATTTCAGATTGCTGACTAAAGCACCGATCCCGCTACTATCGATAAATGTCGTCTGACTGAAGTCTAGGACAATCTTGCTGGGAACGGTGCTGCCCGAAAAAAGTTGCTGGCAGGTTGTCTTGAAGTTTACGGCTTCAAGTACGCTCAAGCGCACGGGTATGTGAACTGAGGGAATCTCGTCCGAGTACGTAACCCGAAAATCTGCCTCTGGGGTTTGACTGACCATGAAGTCCTGGTTTCAAATTTCAAGCTGATGTCTTTAGCCTATTCTGTCCTAGCAGCTCCACCTTTACCAAATATTATGGTTAACAAAAGGCTAGCTTTATACAAACTTTACAAAAACGCCTGCAAACTCGCCCGCCGAGAATGATATCAAAGGCAAAAATAGACTTAAGTCTACCAGTGCCAGTTTTGGCCCAAAGATTTTTGAACGCAGTCGCGGCCAAACTTTGACATCGGAATCAAGATTTTTGTGGATTCAGGCCGATTAATCTTGTCGTTAATCATTTTGGTGCCTGTCTTGCACCGGATAGCCATCGCAGTTAACAGTTAACAGCTAACACACAAGTCAACAGTTAACGGTTAACTGGAAAACCCCCGTAACCAGCGTCGGGGGATGAGGTTAAGAATTGTAGACGTTTTCTGACTGGGAGGTTTCGCGGGTGATGGGTTTGACTTTGGCTTTGGCTTTGGCTGCGTTGCGTTTGAGGGCCTGGAGACGAGCTTCGTATTTAGCCCGCTGCTGTTTTTTGGAGGTTTGCTCGATTAAGGTTTTTAAGGCGCTGCCAAGGCTTTTGTAGGCGTTTGGGAGAGTGTAGCCGAAGCGGGTGGCGAGGGCGAGGGCTTTTTCGTCAGCGTCTACTGCTTCTTTTAAACTTTTCTCTCCGTTGTTTTTTTGGAAAAGTCTCCAGCCGGAGACGCCGCACAGGGATAGGGCCAGTAACAGCAGCAAGCCGTCTTGCACCCAAAGTTCGCCGACGGCGCCGCCTAAACCAATGGCTAGGGCTGCCATTTCCCAACCGTCTCTGGGGATGGTGTCGTTTTGGATTCTGGCGACTTCGTGCCAAAATAGGAGGTTGCGCTGATCCATTGCTAGCTGTTCCCAGCGGATCAGGTCTATTTGGATTTCTACCTGGTCTTTGCCTATTTCTTCGCTGCGGATCAGGGTAGGATTAACTTCTATTGTTTTTTCTACTGTTACCCAACTTTGGAGTTCTGGGGGCAGTATATTTTTCAAGCGCCGGATCTCACTCATCTCGGCTCTTGCTGTAGAGGTTGCATAGGATGTCATAGCTCCGGCCTATTGATTTTCCAAAGGTTAATATGTGTCTATTTCTGGAGTATAGCAAACCTTTAATGCAAATATAGTCGAGTAACGGGGGTCGATCGACCAATACTTGCAATTTTACTTGATTTTACTCTCAGGGGGCGATCGCAACTGCCTGCTCGATCATTTCCTTTGGAGTATTTCAGCGACGGACTGACACTCATCTAAGGGATACAGTACCAGTTATCCTACTGCTATTTCTGGCTTCTGCTTTGATCAGGGGGAACGCATCTTATTGAACACTGTTCATCGGTGGTGAGTATATTTTAAGATAAATTCACCATTGTTAGAAGCTATAGACACACTTTGTAATGACTTTTAAGAGAAAAGAGGAACTGATTAATGA
>Ga0163149_10002385_pt1 | contig 22666 bp, 16 predicted proteins | sample OliLakLV19MP5G1_FD_148604 | JGI IMG/M metagenome (GOLD analysis project Ga0163149, IMG submission 148604) | Freshwater microbial mat bacterial communities from Lake Vanda, McMurdo Dry Valleys, Antarctica - Oligotrophic Lake LV.19.MP5.G1 | ecosystem: Environmental > Aquatic > Freshwater > Lake >...
CATCTGTAATGGCATATTTACTTGATAATGTAAGATCGCCTGCTTCTACGCCTGTCTCAAGAATAGCAAATCCAGAATCATCTTTATTAAGACCAAACATCCCAAATCTATCCTCCTCATAATTTTCTCTACCACCACGTGGCAATCCCAAGGTTTGGTGGAAATCATCTACAAAGGAATCTAAATATCCACCACCTCTCCAAATAAATGGGAGTCGGAAGGAAACCTCTAAGGAGTCAGTAGCTCCATAAGCTAGTTCAAAATTAGTTACACGATATTCTCCATCTATTGTGTATTCTCCCTCCTTTTGAATGAATGTGTTTGTAACAATATAATTTGCTTTTAATTTGTGCTCTCCCTTCTCTATCCCACTTGGTGACATCGGTCGAAAGGAGAGGTGATTTAAAGCCAATGGAAATTGATTATCAAATTCAGAGAGACCGAGACCCCAGTTTTTATATGAATCATTTGCAAATAAATTTCTTTGCATAGAATATAAAAACAATGAAAATAGAAAAAAAGAAGTCGAAAAACACTTGAGCAATCTACTCAGGTGATAAAACAATGGCTGATTTAGATTCTTAAAGATTCTGCTCATAATATACTTAAAGCTAAGACAGGCGAGTTACAATTGATTTATGCCCTATGAAAACAAGCTAGCCTAACCAATAGAGCCGACTTGAGATAGTAGAAAAATGAAAGGTGTCGTATATTCAGCCATGGCTGTTTTTGCTATGCTCTGCTGGGCTATCTTTCATGTAATAATTTATTATGAGGTCATCTTTGTTTAAAAATATTATCAAAGCTCTTAGAATTCATCAGTGGGTAAAAAATATCCTTATCTTTGTCCCTTTATTTTTAGCTCATAAGTTTAATGACCCTGAACTAGTTACTAAATCTCTTATCTCTTTCGTTTCTTTCTGTTTTTGTGCCTCTGCCTTTTACATATTTAATGATCTTACAGATCTTACTTCCGATCGATCTCATCCAACTAAAAAAGGTCGTCCATTTGCTTCAGGAGCCCTCTCAATTGGAACAGGGATAATGCTTATACCGATATTACTCGGCATCAGCCTCCTGTTAGCATTAAGGGTAGACCCATATTTTTTTAACGCATTAATTGGGTATGCAATTCTAACCGGACTCTATTCATCTATAATTAAAAAAATAGTAATTCTTGATGTGGTAGTGCTCGCTTCGTTTTATGCTATTCGACTTTTTGCAGGTGCTCTTGCAGTTAGAGTTGAGATCTCTGAATGGCTTCTCGCATTTTCTATGTTTTTATTTCTCTCTCTCGCGTTTGCAAAGAGACACTCTGAGCTCTTTGCGATGCGAGCACGTAAGCAGAACGAGGCAAAGGGGAGAGGATATGTTGCTTCTGACTTAGAGCAAGTTTCTCAGCTTGGATCTACCAGTGGTTATATCTCTGTGTTGGTTATGGCTCTCTATGTTAGTAGTAGCGAAGTAGCCTCTCTATACTCATCTCCAAGAACACTATGGCTAATATGTCCTTTATTACTTTATTGGATCGGGCGAATTTGGATCCTTGCTCATAGAGGGGCCTTACATGAAGATCCAATCATATTTGCACTGAAAGATAAGGCCAGCTATATAGTAGGAATTCTAGCTATTATGATAACCTTACTGGCCATCTAATATCGACATCATGACTCTTGAATCTTGGGGCAGATACCCTAAATCAACATCCACCGATATTGTCCACTTCTCATGGCCTTTCAGTGAACTACCTAAAGATCGCAAATCTTTTATCTCTCATGGACAAGGGCGAAGTTACGGAGATGCATGTCTTAATAATTCAGGAACTGTACTAAGCACAAAATTATTAAACAGGCTTATCTCGTTTAATTCTGAAACTGGATTGCTGCGCTGCGAAGCTGGCATCAGCTTATCTGACATCTTAAAATTTTCAGTTCCTCTGGGATGGTTTTTACCTGTAACTCCAGGCACAAAATTTGTCTCGATAGGTGGAGCAATTGCAAATGATATTCATGGCAAGAATCATCATGTCTCAGGAAACTTTGGGCATCACGTTGAACAGTTTGAACTTCTTCGCTCTGACGGTCAAAGATTAATCTGCTCTCCTAAAAAAAACAGTGAGTATTTCTACGCTACAATCGGAGGGCTTGGCCTTACTGGCTTGATAATTTGGGCAGATGTGCGACTAAAAAAAATATCTGGGCCATTTATAAAAATGGACTCGATTAAGTTTTCATCACTTAAAGAGTTTTTTGAGATATCAAGGGCTTCAGATAAGGATAGTGAATATACTGTTGCCTGGCTTGACTGTGTAGCATCCGGCGATCAGTTTGGACGTGGGATATTTATGAAAGGTGACCACTCCGATCGAAAAGGCAGGGACAAAGATGCCTATAAATCAGGATTTCTAACTGTCCCTTTTGATTTTCCTAATTGGGCTCTAAACTCAACTTCTGTTAAGGCTTTCAACACTCTTTATTACAATAAACAGCAGACTAAAAGTGTAACAAAGACCGTTCATTACGATCCATTCTTTTATCCACTTGATTCAGTTTCTAATTGGAATCGTATTTATGGCAAAGATGGATTTCTTCAATTTCAATGCATAGTTCCTAAAGTGGATGGCGAAGAGGCAATCAATTTAATTCTGAAAGAAATCGTGTCTGCACAAAGTGCTTCTTTCTTAGCCGTACTAAAAGAATTTGGAGACAAAGAGTCACTTGGATTAATGTCATTTCCAAGGGAAGGGATTACTCTTTGTTTAGATTTTGCTTTTCGTGGCGAAGAAACTTTAAAACTCTTTCGAAAACTTCATGATATTGTTTTTGATAATGGTGGGGCAATTTATCCAGCAAAAGATGCTTGCATGACAGAGAATGAGTTTAGATCATGTTTTCCTAAGCTACAGGAGTTTACCAAATATGTAGATCCAAAATTTTGCTCCGATCTCTGGAGAAGGGTAACAGATAAATAACTAAGCATGGAGTTTCCTATGAGTCGTAAAATAGTTATCTTTGGCGCAACCTCTGCAATGGCTATGGAATCTGCTAAAATTTGGGCCACCAGAAAATCAGAGCTATGCTTAATTGCCAGATCAAAAGAGAAACTTGAAGTCTTAAAAAAGGATCTTATTACTCGCGGGGCATTGAAAGTTTCTATTCTTACCTCAGATTTAAGCGAGATACAAAAACATCAAGAGATACTTTCTAAAGTTTATACGGATTTGCCAGAGCTTGATACTGTGCTTATAGCTTACGGGACACTGAGCGATCAAAAAAAATGCCAAAAATCATCTGAGGAAACTCTTAGTGAATTAACAATAAATTTTCTAAGTGTGATTTCTTTAGTTACCAACCTGGCCAATCATTTTGAAAAAAGAGGGCAGGGAGACATCGCAGTTATAACCTCAGTTGCAGGAGATCGGGGCAGGCAAAGTAATTATGTGTACGGCACAGCTAAAGGTGGCCTCTCTATTTTTCTTCAAGGCCTTAGAAATAGATTTGGAAAGACTAAGATTAACATTATCGATATTCGACCTGGATTTACAGATACTCCAATGACTGCTGATATTCAAAAAGGACCTTTGTTTGTCAGTGCTGCTGTTGTTGGAAAAGGAATCGTAGAAGCGATCGATAAGAAGAAAGAGATTGTTTATTTGCCATGGTTTTGGCGTTTTATAATGCTTATTATTCGGTCAATCCCAGAAAGTATATTTAAAAAGATGAGTCTTTAGAGGACAGCTTTAAAATCTAGCCGTTCCTTAGTAACTTTAATTGCAACCTTACTAGAATCTACCAAAAGCCATCTACGACCTAGCTTAGATGAGACAACTCCGGTAGTTCCCGATCCGCAGAAAAAATCAGCAACCAAATCTTCCTGTATAGTAGATGCAAGGATAATTCTTTCAAGCAAACTCTCCGGTTTTTGAGTTGGATAGTTGACCCGTTCAGATTGATTTCCTCTAAGAGCTGCGATGTCCCAAACATCCCGCATTGCGACTAAGTTATAAATTCCATTTTCATCTTCTGCTAAGTTTATATTCTTAAACCCATATTTATGACTTAAATAAGATTTCTCCGATAAGCCATTCCATAAAGTGTTACTTTTATTCTTTGCTACAAAATGTATTGTGTCATGCTTTTTTGCATACCCAAGTTTCTTTGAATTTCCACCAGTTCGATAAGACCAGATGCATTCATTAACATAATTTTCTATACCAAAGATCTCATCAAGCATTAACTTTATATAAGCAGAGGCCCGATAATCACAGTGGACATAGAGGCTACCATCATCACTAAGAAGCTGATGTATAAGCTGCAAGCGAAGCCAGAGAAATTGCAAATATGTGGAGCCATCACTTGACCAAGCGTCATGATAAGCTATTTCTCTTTTATCTACAGACTTCCCTTTTTTTAATTTATCAGATTTTAATTTATCAGAGGTGAAAAATGATTGATCAGCGTTAAAAGGTGGATCTATATAAACTAGTTTAATTTTATTTTTTAATTGATCTAAGAAATGAAACATAAACTCTAGATTATTGGCATGTACTAATGAGTTGCCATCGCCTAGTTGAGCAGGAGATCCAATTATGAAGCTTTGTTTATCTTTTAGACCTTCTATGCAACTCAGATCACCCAAAATTGTCTTGCCCGGCCAGTTCAGAGAAACTGCGATATCGCTATCAAGCGATTTTTTCTTGGAACTTATATTTAACATAGAGTTTAAGATAGAGATGGATCACTAAAGTGAAGCAATAAGAAATATTCGTAAATTACCAACAAAAATACCACCGGCTCAGTAATAATTGCATAGATATGGAACTCTGCTACATAAAGATCTCTTAATTCAAGCAAAAATCGTACGTTTCGTAAATAAGTTCAATTATCTATCCAATTTTTAGCCCAGGAATGACAATTGCACCTCCGGCTATGCCGATACTTTAATTTACACATGCTTACTGAAACTTAGGTTATGAGCATTTTCAATTCTATATATTACGATAGGGGGGTTAGCATCATTGAGATGCTGGTAACTTTATCGATTTCAGCAGTCTTAGCTAGTTTTAGTGTTCCATCACTGGCGACCTTCTATGGCCAGATGCAAGCAAGTGATGATTTAAGAAAATTAACATACACCTTAAGCGAGCTCCGCTCCGAAGCAGTACGGATGAAGATCAACATAAGAATTGCGTTTAATGAACAGGGCTATGAATGGGATATAGGAGATGACGGTTCAATTGATGGAAATAAGACACTACTGCCTACATCTAGCTGGCAAAATGACACCCCACCAACTGACATACTATTTAATGGGCTAGGAGTTGTTAGAGGTATTGGTAGTGAGACTACGGTAACCATTAGCAATCGAGAGTCTGAGAGATCGTGCAAAATTAACTCAAATGGATATATTAGTATCTAAATTATAAGGTATGTTCAAAAGGTTTCTAAAATCAGAACTGGGTATTGGATTAATTGAGAACTTAGTTTCAATCTCAATTACTTCGATCGTGCTTGCCTCGGCGGCCTCTTCAATGTTTATGGCTTTTCAAGGAAATAAGATAGCCCGCACCTATACTAGTATCGTTGGCGACGTTCAGGGGATTGTAGATGGGTTAAGATCAAACAATTATTCTGTAATTCTTGATAAATTCTCTACTCCGTATCTGTCGATTTCTGATGGACAGACAATGAGTGAAACCATAGTTAGTAGCCCCTCTCGCTCTTCATATATATTAACTTATACAGCAATAAAGAGATCGGCATCCTCAATACCCGATGCAGTAAAAGTTCAAGTTCAAATTGCTCATCAAGTGGGGGCTTTTGGAGCAAATTCATACGCATTTGAAACTATTATTGCGCAGAAGGGGTAAAAAGATGTGTTGCAATAAGATACAGAACGAACAAGGAGTAGGGGTAGCTGAGCTACTTGTAGGTGTCTTTATTTTTAGTATTATAATCCTTGCTATCTCATCTTTTGCAAATCTTACATTTACAAATTTGGGATTAGAAAATAGAGCCTCTGCATCATCTCGTGAATTGAGAAATGCGCTAGCTCTGATGAGTAGTGAGTTACGAATGGGATCCTCTGTCTCCCCTTATTTACCTGGTGACGATCCGGCAATAATTAACTGCCTTTCTCAAATATCAACTAGCTCTACCTCAATTAGATTTCTTGTTATTCATGACGACATCTCAGCTACTTCAGGAATTCAGCCATATTATGTTGGATACAGTTATGATGCTACAAAGAAGCAATTATTAAGAGGGGAGATTCCTGGTATCAGCATTACAAACTGTGCACTTCCTCCCGGAGATCCCTTGTCAAGCGCTTATGCACGAGTAGTTGCTGACAGAGTTTATACTTATGATAATAATGGGGATGGTGCAGATGAGTCTGTATTTTCTTATGCGAATGGAACGTTAAATGTAAACCTAGCAGTTAGAGTAGCTGCTCAAAATGGCACTCAAAGGACTCAAGGAGTGACAACTAGAATTTTTACAAGAAACTCGTCATGAATAGAATGTTGAATTTAAAAACTGGCTTAATAATTAATCAGGGTGGGATGTCTCTACCCATTGCACTTTTTTTAATATTAGCAATTAGTGCAGCATCTTCGATTCTTTCTAACGCAGCCACACAAAACTTAAAAGAAGTTAAGATTACTGAATCAACTAATGATAGCTTTTATATCGCAGAAGGAGCACTGCAGGATTTCATCGGACAGCTAGGAGCTTATTCGCAATTATGGAGAGAGAAAGTAGTCCTAGCAGCTCTACCCTTAGGACAAGTTCAATATTCGCCAATTACCTATGCTTCAACTAATGGGATTCCATCCTGCTCAGGAATTGCGTGTCATAGAAAGATGTACCCAGTTGGAGGAGGAGTTCTAAAAAACTTTGGTCCATTAGGAGGTGCTGGTGACATAGTGGACACAACAAAAAGTATTACAAATCAATTAGATCAAAGCTCACTTCCTACAGCAGATATTACATTAAACAATAGAAATGCTTGGTTTCAAGTTGAAAGGCTAGACGAAACAAGTCCAGGTAAAAATTCAATTGGCGCGAGTTTAACAAACAATGATATTCATGGCTCAAGCTCTAGTGCAATTCGATACCGTGTAACATCAATTGCTTTAAGAACCTTAAAAAACAAAACTGGTCTATCAACTTTAATAACTGTCTTGGAACTACCACCAACCTAGATGGAAAATATATTAAAAAAACTCGGCTATTTCACGCTTGCTATATGGGTAGCCATAGCTCCATCGCTGCTTACTGCACAAACTTCTGAGATCCCTGTTATCATCAATAAAGTTGCTGGTGCGAAAGCAATGTTTCTGATCGATGATTCAGGCTCTATGGCAGCCGTTGTTGAACATCCTGAGTTTGATCCTGCAAGTTCTGTGGCAACAAACGTAAACAATAAGATCCCTGGATTAATATTTCGAATTGAATCAGGAGGAACAGCCCCAACTACAGGGAAGACAATGCGTCCAGCTTTACTTGAGTTTAACTATCTTTACAACAATGTACTGACTTCGTATCGAGGACAAGTAACAGGAAATCTCTTTAATACTGGAACTCTTGCGACTGCTAGCACATTAAACTCTATTAAACACTTTGGCTGCACAAATAGCAGTGGATACTGCTGTCCACCGATAGGTTCTTGTACATACAGCAACGTTTACGGAATTAACAATGCGATGTTGTACTCTAACAATAACACAAAGGGATCAAGTGTTTTTCAGGTGGCAAACCTAGCTCAAAGTGGCGGATCGTATGTAACAGATGTCAATGGCCATGAATATCTTTATGTTGATGCTTACAGCAATACTTACTACACAACTTTTCAAAACTGGGGAAGCTACTGGCCAAAATTTGATGGAAGTGGAAACCAATTAACATATCTTACAAGAACGTTTACTAGCCTAGGTGGCAATGTAGTTTTTAATGGCAAAGAGATATTTCTAGCTGCTGGTCTTTATAGAATTGAATATTTAAGGTGGTTATTTTATGCAGCAACACCAACACAGCTAAGTACCCTTCCTGGAGCTACAAGAATTCAGATTGTAAAAGATGTGATGGAGCAGCTAATCTTAAATAATCCAAACGTCTCTTTTGGATTAGCAACACTTAATGGAACCTCCTTTTCGCCAGGCGTTAATTCTGGATACTTAATAGATCAGTGGTACTCCCCTGAAGGAAATACAGTTCAAGGCACATCTCCAAAGGTAAGAGCTCCAATTGGAACATCGGCTGCTGCACTTATTAATTCCCTAGATACTATTGGACCCGATGGTGGTACTCCTCTTACAAATTCCTATATTGAAGTAATGAGGTATTATAATGGACAGACTGACAACGATCCTTATTGCAATAACTGCCAATATACCTCTCCTATAACATCTCAGTGTGATGGCCATTTTATAGTTATGTTAACTGATGGAATACCAACGAGTGAGACATCAAACTCTTTTAACGGTCAATGGATTGGGGATTGCGATAATGATAATAACGATGGCGCAGCAACAAATAATGGATGCTCGCAAAGTATCTGTCCAAAATTTTTAGATGATGCCGCTTGTACAGCTAGAACATTTGACTTTGCTCCTTCTGCAGCTTTTCCTGGCACACAAAATGTCATCTCATATGCTGTTGGATTGGGATTAGACTATAGCTTGCTTAATGATTTTGCATACGATGGTGGATCTGGGCAGGCGTTAATAGCATCTACGGCAGAGGAGATCTCTACTGCGCTTCAAAATATTATTACCACTATCATTAATACGCCTGTATCAGGAGCGGGCGTTGCCTTAGCAGAATCTTTCGGTCAAACAGGTAAGGTTTATAGACCAAGATTTAGAGCGGATGTTTGGAGAGGTAATATCGATGTATTTCAGTATCTCGGCGGAGTACTTCAGTTTATGTACGATATGGGGGATGTGCTTGAATCACGAGATGTCACCACATCACCTAGAACAATAATAGTTGGACACGATCCAGATCATGATGGTAACACAAATCAAACCTTACCTTTTACTACTGCAAATGCGGCAACACTTAAACCTGAACTATTTGAATTATTTTATAACGGAACAGAATCAACCTCCTTACTAGCTGCACCAATTGCGACTTATACAAACGATGCATCGTCAGTCACACTGATTAATTACATTCACGGTATCGATCTAAATGGTCTGAGAAAACGGGATCAAGATGTTGATGGATTAGTTGAAAAGCTTGGGGATATTGTTTACTCCCGACCGGTAGAGGTGGGAGCAAAAAATGGTAATTATAATAAGATGGAAGGATACGCAGAATATGTCTCAGGCAGGGCGTCGCAACCTAAAGTTTTACTAGTAGGGGCCAATGATGGAATGTTGCACGCATTTGATACTGAAAGCGGTGCGGAACTATGGGCATATATTCCAGCCTCAGTTGTCAAACATTTAGAAAAACTCTCCCGTCCACAATATAATATTGCATATCGTCGCTCATTTGTTGATGCAGACATAATCGTTGAAGATGCTTACATAAGTGGCTCTTGGCGCACGGTAGCAATGTTTGGCTTAAGAACTGGTGGATCTACCTATACAGTTTTAGATATAACTAATCGCGCTAGTCCTACCTTACTTTTTGAAGTTAATGCGGATACCAGTGGCGGACAAAGTTGGACCTCTCCAATCGTTGTTCCAATAAACGGCCCATCAAGTTCGAGTAACCCATCTCAATTTAGTTGGTATATGGTGGTTGGTACAGGAGAAGGAAAGACAACTGCTGGTACAAATATTATCGCTTACGATCTTGGTAGTAGCGCACCTTCAGGTACAGTTATCTCCCTTAATGCATCTGATCCTGCTGGAACAAGTGCTATTGGACTCACCGCATTACAAACAGATAAAGATCTAAACGTAGATCGAATCTATGTTGGGACCGAATCGGGTGACATGTATAGAATACAAACCTCTGGTCTTCCAGGATCATGGGTAAAACAAAAGATGTATAGTGGTACCTCTACCCAACCTATTACATCTGCACCACTAGGAGTTTTAGTAGAAAATCGACTCTATGATCCATCGGCAACTATTGGGATACAGACTATTGAGCTAGCAATTGGTGTTTACTGGGGTACAGGTCGTTTTGATACTACTGTCGACATAACGACTACCGGCACTACAACTCAATCAATTATCGGAATGTTCGATCCTGTTAAAACTGACAGTGATGATTACAGTAATGTTCTTTTAAATCTATCAAAAGCAAGTTTGAAAAATCAAACCATAGGTCAATTTGACGTTACCCGAGCAGCAGGTGGAATTTACAATATCTCAACAGCGCAGTCTGGATTTTATATGGATCTAGCAACAACTATTAACCTAAATGTGAATAACTTTATAAATCCAGTTGGCATGGTAACAGAGCCTCCTACAAATTTAAGAGGTGCACTTTTATTCTCAACTTATCTACCAAATCAAGGACTATGTAGTGTAGGTGGATATGGATTTTTACAAGCAGTTAATTTTATAACTGGCGGTGGATTAGTCGTCGATCTTCATAGCAATGAGGAGGATCCATTCTATAATGGCGGTATCCCAGATATGGATGGAGATAACGACTACGATGCTCAAGATTTAACAATGGCTTATGATAGTGGCGTAATTCAACCTCTTCTAGATGCTCATGTTGAATCAATAGATATGCTACAAACTAATCCCTATATTATGGATGGAAACTTGTTAAAAAACGATATTCGTTTACATGCAAGTAATGGTGGTATTGAAGCCTGTGTTGCTGCATTAGGAAACACTGGTGCTCCAAGCTCTCCAACTATACTCTTTAATGGAAGTAAAATTATAATCCAGCCCGCTTATCCAATACCTCCTGCGGTTGGTGCTGGAATCACTCAATCTTCAACAGTCCCACCACCTGAAGCATTACCTGTCAATATTTATAACGTTCCTCCAAACGTGCTTAGTTTTCATGAAAGTACAGGGCAATAAGAAAGGGATAAAGTTTAATGAGAAATACTATGTTTAAGATTCTGTTACTTATCTTTTTTTTGTCCGTGCCATTCTTAATAGTCCAGGCTCAAGAATCATCCTTTGATGAACCCGAATCTGCAATGCCCGATCTCAAAGTGCAAGCTGAGCAGATTAAAAAAGCGATACTTACTGGAAATCCAAAATTTACACTTATTGGAACTTTAGAGAAGGGGACCAAAGCTGACTATTCGATTAATGGTGAAGATTTAGTCGTTGATTCTAATGCTAGAATAGTTGGCAACCTTAAACTTGGCGCTAGTGTAAGTGCAAGAGGGGATAGAATTGGGGACAGAAATTACGCAAAGGTTATTCTGGTTGGAGATCCATCATCAAAACCTTCAAAGAAAGATCCATCGGAGAAGGAGAGTGATAGCGCTTTAGTCGGATCTTCCGGCCCAAAAGGATTACCTGGTCAAAAGCTCCAAAACTAGCGAACATTGAGGCAGTCTAATTTTTAGAATAATTAAAAGCTGACGAAAAAAGTAATTCGAGTTTTCAGTGCAGATTAACAACATACATCTTAAAAAATTCTTTGCTCAAGAAAGGGTTAACGCACTTCTATCTGAGCTAAATAAACAATCTAAGGAGTTTTCTTGTAAAAGAATCGGTGTAATTAGAGTCTTACTTGCAATCTTTATCTCTCTTTTGCCAGCACTTTCTCACTATCTCTATATTTACAGGGCCGAAGTTGACATTACCACCATCTTAGTTGGTGTAGCGACGGTTCTCTCTTTACTCTTTAGAATTAGACATCAAATTCCTTTTAGTTCAGTAAAAAATTGGAACAAGTCTCTAGGATTAACTCACACAGCTTTTGCTCTAGGATGCGTTCCAATAGTAATTCTACTTCTAATTTCCCCTGAGAGTCTTATTCCTCCTCAAGCGAGCCCAGAAGGAGGATCTAGTACCCAACCATCTGCTACATCAGTCGTCCATTTTATCTTAGGTGTCTCTGTTTGGGCTGGTCTCACTGAGGAAATTATTTATAGAGGACTACTTATAAGCGTTCTTCGAAGGTGTACTATATTTAAGGATCAGATAACGAGAGATCGCATGGCAATACTGCTTAGCGCTGTTATCTTTGGGTTATCTCATTATTATCTCTGGGGGCCATCACTTTCTATTGCTCTTATCGGCTTAGGTCTCGGCTTTGGTATGGCTTACATTGCCATAGGTGAATTAATTCTTCCACTGATCGTCTATCACATCATGTTTGATGTCTTAAGCTTGAGCTTCGCGTTTCTTGCGCATAAGATATAGCTCTTCCTGTTAACCATAAGTAACCTAATAACTCTTGATGTCTAAGAACTTAAAGATCTCTAATGCTCATGAAAACAATCTAAAGGGAATCTCTTTGGAGATTCCACATAATGAGCTAGTTGTGATCACTGGTCTTTCTGGATCAGGCAAATCATCTTTGGCATTTGATACTATACATGCTGAGGGTCAACGGCGGTACTTAGAGACATTCTCATCATACATCAGACAGTTTTTTGATCAGATAAAAAAACCTGATGCAGATCTAATTCAAAACATCCGCCCAAGCATTGCTATTGAGCAGAAAACTAGGATCAAATCTTCTCGCTCAACTGTCGGATCGGTATCGGGAATCAACGATTACTTAAAGATAATTTGGAATTACTTCTCAGTCCCAGTTTGTCCAAGCTGTGAGTCAACTATTCAAACATATTCTCCTAAAAAAGCAGCTCAATTTATCTTTGAGTTAATAGAAAAGGAGAGAAGCTCAATCTTTGTCTTATGTGCCAAAGTTGGAATTAAAAAAGAGGATAAGCGAAAAGATGTTTCCTTAAAATCTCAATTAGAGAAATTTAAAACTCTGGGACTAACGAGAATTTTTGACTTTTCAACCGGTCAAATTGTTGAACTCGACTCACTAAAACAATCACAGATAAAAAAATCTGAGCACCTATTTTTTGCAATTGAAAGAATTAAATATGGCAGTCATCAGCTAGAAGCTTTAATTCGCATTATTGATAAAGCATATTCTATCTCGCCTAGTACCTGCTCTTTAGTACAATTTGGAGAGCTACAGGCTGGATCGCTAAAGCCATATCTAAAAATTATTAACTGCCCAGATCAACCTAATATTCGAAATACAAGCAGAAAACTTTATGAGTTTAGCAATCTTCCTCAGTGTGAATTTGCTAATACTAACTTAAGCTCTAAACGCCCCTCTCTTTTTAACTATAACCATCCCTATGGAGCCTGTGAAAATTGTAAAGGGTTTGGTTCTGTCTTGGTGGTCGACCAAGATAAATGCATTCCAGTAAAATCTCTATCTATTAAAGAGAGGGCAATTGCTTGCTGGGCTGGTGATGGTGCAAGTAGGCAATTTAAAAATTTAGTAAAGTTTTGTGACAAGCGTAACATCTCTACAAAAAAACCATGGGCTAGTTTAAATGAGTCAGATCGGGATTTAATCTTTAACCATAATACTTCTGATTTTCGAGGTATTGCTCCATGGTTTAAACGTCTTGAAAGGAAAATATACAAAACTCATGTGCGAGTATTCATCTCCCGCTATAGAAAAGAGATTGCCTGTCCGTCATGCCAAGGCAAGCGATATAACAGATCCGCTTTATCCTATAAGATCGGAGAGAGAGATATTTCAGTGATCTCAGGGATGCCGATGTCAGAATTTTATGAGTGGTTATCTTCCCTTCATAACTTAAATCCTAATCTACCTCATCAGATCAATGAAGTTTTTAAAGAAGCTCTCGGCAGAGTCCGTTATCTCTTAGAGGTAGGCCTGCCTTACCTTACTCTCAGTCGTCAATCGAACACCTTATCTGGAGGCGAAACTCAACGAGTTAACTTAGCTACAGCCATAGGTAGCAATCTTATTTCAACTCAGTTTGTACTTGATGAACCTACTGTTGGATTACACTCGCGAGACACTGCAAAGTTACTAAAGGCAATAAAAGAGCTTAAATCGCGTGGTAACAGTCTGCTTATAGTTGAGCATGATCTTGATGTTATAGATGAGGCAGATCACATTATTGAAATTGGTCCACATGCTGGCAATTTAGGGGGGGAAGTCGCCTATAATGGTCCTAGGAATACCTGGGCAGGATTAAATCCGGTACTTATAGCACCTCCTACTCCTATCTCTATTTCTAGCTTGGTAAAGCAAAATTTCTTATCAATTAAAAATGCGACTGCTAGAAATTTAAAAAATATAACAGTCAATATTCCTCTTAATCAACTGGTAACACTCAGTGGAGTTTCTGGAAGTGGCAAAAGTACCCTACTTAATGAGGTTATCTCAAAGGAGTATCTTAACTTTAAAAACTCACTAAAGAGTATTCACGCTGAATCTATTACTGGATACGATCATATAGACAAAGTGATCTTGGTTGATCAGGCTCCGATATCGAAAACTCCTCGGGGAAATATCGCTACCTATTCTGGAATATGGGATGAGGTTAGAAAAACGCTCTCTCAAACAGAGGAGGCAAAGCTTAGACGGCTTACTAAATCATCTTTCTCATTCAATGTTGATGCGGGGCGTTGCAAAGCATGTCGGGGAGCCGGCTTTATTAAAGAAGACATGCAGTTTCTAAGTGATGTTTATATCCCTTGTGATAGTTGCTTAGGCAAAAGATTTGAACAGATTGTTCTTGAAGTAAACTATAAAGGCAAAAATATTGCTGATATTCTTTCAATGAGTGTCGATGAAGCAGCAATATTTTTTGAAAACTCTAAATCAATAAGCTCAGCAGTCAGGAATTTACTAGCTCTTGGACTAGGATACCTAAGATTAGGACACTCACTAAGCGAACTATCAGGTGGAGAAGCTCAGAGATTAAAACTTGTTTCATATTTAGAAAACAGATCTGAAGCTCCTTGCTTATTTCTCTTTGATGAGCCAACAACTGGATTACACATTAATGATATTGCAAAACTAGTATCTTTATTAAGATCTCTTGTTGATTACGGACATTCAGTCATTACAATCGAGCACAACCTAACATTCATTAATGCCTCTGATTGGATTATAGACATGGGCCCTGAGGGAGGAGAGGGCGGTGGTAGAATCTTATTTGAAGGAACTGCTGACTCTTTATCAAGATCTCCTGATATCTCTTATACTGCAAAATTTTTAAGCCAATACAGATCAGCAAACTCTTCGAGCAAAGTTATAAAACTAAGGGCAGATGATCAAAAAATCAAACCCTTTAAGTCTGAGCTAATTATCAAAGGAGCAAGAGAGCATAACCTTAAAGACGTAAATCTTAATGTGCCACTTAATAAGTTCGTTGTTTTTACTGGAGTTTCAGGATCAGGCAAAAGCTCAATTGCTAAAGATATAATTTATGCCGAAGGCCAAAGGAGTTATCTTGATTGCCTCTCGCCATATGCTAGGCAGTTTATTAAAGAGCTAAAAAGACCGGAAATTGATTCAATTTCAGGAGTACCGCCAACTATCTGTGTTTATCAACACACTTATCAACCTGGAAGGCACTCTACAGTTGGAACAATGTCTGAGATATATAGTTTCTTAAGATTACTGTATGCCAAGATCGGGATACAGCACTGTCCTGATCATCCTGATAAAATAATCTCTGCACAATCTCCACATGAAATCGCTTCTATAATCTGTCAATATAATTCTGATAATGTAAAAATTTTAAGTCCGATCATTAAAGCAAAAAAGGGGTTTCACAAAAACATCTTTGAGCGCGCTCTTGAACTAGAGTTTTCTCAGGTAAGGGTTGATAGAAAAATAGGATCTACTTCTAAATACATCGAAGGTCTAGATAGAAACAAACCCCATACCATCGAATATATAATAGCTAATTTTAAGCCAAATACTGCAAATCTAGATCTAGTTGAGGAAGCGATAATACAGGCATTATCTTTAGGATCTGGCTCCATCATTGCTCTTACTAGTAAAGGAGAGGAGGTGTTTAGCACCTCGAGATCGTGCCCTATCTGTAATCGTGGGTTTTTAAAACCTGATCCAGAAGATCTCTCCTTCAGCTCAAAACGAGGTAGGTGCCAAGAGTGCGCTGGTATTGGGGAGATAAAAAATATTCCCTGCAAAAAATGTCAGGGGTCTCGACTCTCTGAACTAGGTAGAAATTTACAAATTGCTGAGCAAACCATTTACGATCTAAGCAAACTAGATCTTCATTCATTAAAAACATTTTTAAGTCAGATTAAGTTAAATAAAAATGAAAAGTTATTATCTGATCTCCTAATCTCTGAGGTTTTACAAAGGATAGATCTGTTAATTGATTTCGGTCTTTCATACCTACCTTTACATAGGCACTGTACTACTTTATCGGGTGGTGAATTGCAAAGATTAAGACTTGCTGCTGCCCTAGGCTCCTCTCTTAGTGGAGTGCTGTACATATTAGATGAGCCCTCTGCTGGCCTACATCCTCTTGATAACCGGTATGTTCTTGATAAATTAAATGAACTTAAGGCAACTGATAATTCAATCATTGTAATTGAACATGACAGCGATACCATCCTATCAGCAGACTATGTAATTGATGTAGGTCCAGGTGGGGGTCAAAATGGTGGCAATATTGTTTATGAGGGAGTAATTGAAGATTTCATTAACTGTAAAGATTCTGTCACCGCACAGGAACTAAAAAAAGCTACCGTAGCTAATTCAAATAATCTTAAAATTATCAATAAAAGCCCTAAAAACAAGGGCTTTTTAACAATCAAAGGAAGCCGACATAATATAAAAGATATCTCTATTAACCTTCCACTTGGAAGTTTGATCGGCGTTATAGGAGTCTCAGGATCAGGAAAAAGCACTTTAATAGAAAAAATGCTTGGAGAAACAATTCAAGCTGGTGATAAAAACCAAAGTGTCTGGGAGTCAAAAGGGATTCAAATTACCTCATCTTCCGTTATCTCAAATTTATATGTTGTAAATCAGAAACCACTTGGGAAAAACTCTCGCTCAGTCCCTGCTTCATACCTAAAAGTATGGGATGAAATTCGAAAAGTGTTTGCTATGACGCCAGAGGCAAAAGCACGCGGCTGGAAGGAGAGCTACTTCTCATTTAATTCAGGAAAGGGTCGATGTCCGGAATGTAAAGGAATGGGGGAGATTGTTTTAGAGATGAATTTCCTGCCAAGTGCTAAAGTTCCGTGCGATCGATGTCGAGGTTCTCGATTTTCAGAGGAAGCATGTACTGCGCTATATGCAAATTTTACTATCAGCGACGTACTTAAGATGACTTTGGAGGAAGCAAAAGGCGTATTTACGAATCATAAAAAGATACATCAAATACTTTCCACCGCAGTAGAGCTTGGTATTGGATATATCTCTTTAGGTCAGAGTACAACCACCCTATCAGGAGGTGAGGCTCAAAGATTAAAGTTAACTATCGAGCTATCAAAATCGAAGCGAGAAAACTCGATTTATATTTTAGATGAACCTACTTCAGGACTTCATATGAGTGATGTTGCTCGACTAGTGAATGCACTACAAACTCTAGTTGAACTTGGGCATACTGTGATCGTCATAGAACATGACATTCAAGTAATTCAAAATTGCCACCATATTATTGAACTAGGTCCTGGACCTGGAGATGGTGGTGGTAAGGTTATATTTGAAGGAAGATTCTCTAGTCTTTTAGATTCTAATACTCCTTGGAGTAGTGTTTTAAAGGAGAAAAGCGATCTCTCTAAGCATCAGAATAAATATTCTAGCTAAAGTTACGATCATCATTCCCCTGACATCAAAACCCTGATTTTTAATTTTTCTCTTTGTTACCTACAGACCCGTGATAAGATCGGCCCGTTAAGCATAGGGGCATGTCGCCGGTTCTAGCATTGCCCTTTTCGTGTAAATGTTTCTCTTTTTATTCTTAGGTTTTTGCTCTTTCTTACTAGATAAATGTTTTTGGCGACAAACAATGCCAGACACCGAGGGAGTCTGTATGGCTAAAGTTCTTGTCGTCGATGACGAACAGTCCGTCCAGCAAGTACTAAGATCTTTTCTTGAGATCGATGGGCACCATGTACTCACCGCAGGAAACTACGATGAGGCATTATTCCAACTTGCCGAGGGTGAAGCTGACCTAGTCGTCACCGATGTTGTACTTGGGAAGAAAACAGGATTAGAGATCCTAAACGTCGTAAACGATCAACGACCTAATACTCCTGTAATCGTTATCACCGGACAACCTACACTCGAAACAGCTGCTACCTGCGTAAGATCAGGGGCCTTCGATTTACTTCAAAAACCATTAGATAGAAGAGATTTTATTAATGCTACTCATAGGGCGATAAGAGAGGGTCGTCGCAGAAAAAAACTAGGAGCTCTTACAGTTGAGAATCGACGCCATCGCAGAACACTTGGGCAGAAAGTTGAGAGACAAAATGTCGAGATTGAAAGAGCAACAAAAGCGTTAATAAAAAGTGAGCATCGGTATAGTTCTCTGGTTGCTGCTGTTCCTGAGATCATTTTGGAGTTTGATAAAGACTATAGATGTATTTGGTATAATGACGTAGCTCAGAGATTCTATGGTGATCATATTTATAATAAACACCTTTATGACTTAAGTGCGATTGAAGATGAAAAGGAAAACTTAAAAAATAGAATCTCCTCTATGCCACGTGGTTCCCAGGCATTTCTTCAAATCAAATGTCATACGACCCGCAAGGATGGCACCGATCGCTGGGTATCATGGAGGATTAAGCCACTTCATAAATCTTCTGGTGAGTTTTATGGAGTACTTGCTACAGCCCGAGACATAACTGAGATGGCCAATCTGGAGGACCAGGTAAGGCAAAAAGCAAAGTTAGAAACTATCGGTCAACTTGCTGGGGGGGTAGCTCACGATTTTAACAATATGCTCGGGGCAATCCTTGCTCAATCTAATCTCTTACAAAGAATAATGCCTCAAAGTCAGCAGGTTACTCAGTCACTAGGTAGTATTGAAACAGGAGTCTTAAGAGCAAAGGAATTAACTGATAAACTTTTAGGCTTTGCTCAGTGTGGAAAAACAAAGAACTGTCCATTTGATATCCACAAAGTAGTCGAAGAGGTAACAAATCTTTTAAACCGTACTCTTGATAAAAGAATTGTACTTTGTACAAACCTGAAAGCTTCAAGATCTACTATCTTTGGGGATCCTAGTCAGCTTTATCAAGTTATTCTTAATTTAGTAATCAATAGTAGAGATGCAATCCTTGAACGATTTCAGGAGAATCCTAATCCTAACTTGTGTGGCACCATTAATATTGCAACATCACTTGTTGATAGTCTTGATTATACCTCACCAACTTCGATGTCATCATTTATTAGAATTTCTATCCACGATAACGGATGTGGCATACCAAGAGATGTCGAGCAAAAAATATTTGAGCCCTTTTTTACCACAAAAAAGGATAACGGAAACTCAGGCATGGGACTGGCCATGGTTTATGGGATAATCACTAATCATGATGGATACATCAGCGTAACCTCTTTACCAGAAATGGATACTGCTTTTTTTATTCATCTACCAGTTGCAGCTAAAGAGATTGAGATCACCAAGCCAGAAGCCATACCTATAATCAAGCCAGGCAAAAGTTCAATATTACTAATTGATGATGAAGAATTAGTTAGATCTTCTCTCTCTGCACTTTTACGCTCAATTGGGTATCAAACTTTCTGTGCGGGAAATGGGGATGAAGCACTCTCTGTTTATCAATCTGCTTTAAAGGATATAGATCTAGTTATTTTAGACCTTATGATGCCCGGATTACAGGTTTCTAGCTGTATAAAAAGGCTAAAGACTACAAAACCATCTATTAAAATACTACTAACATCAGGTTACGGTCTCAATGATAAATCTCAGGAAATTTTAACTGAAGCAGCAGATGGTTTTATACAAAAGCCTTGCGATCTAAGTGAGCTTTCAAAAATTATTGCGACAACGTTGAGTGGCTCTTGATCTCGTAAAAGCTATATCCCGAGCTACTAAGGCGTTCTTCTATTTGGGTTAGGACAAACTCCTGCCAAAGATTGGTTTCCTTTTCATTCAAAGCAGAGCTAAATGTCGATTCGGTACGAGCTCTATGGAGAAAAAGATGGGTGACTCCTTGAGCTATTAATTCTTGCTTAATATCACTCGCTTTACCCGCATCTCGTATCATCTTAATAATTGTTCGTTCAGAAAAATGTCCGCCAATAACTGGCACATCAAAATAAAAAAATCTATTGCCAGTACTTAATAGGTAAATCTTAGCATTTGGGTTAGTGCTTAGCTGTTCATTGATAAAGCGAATCGCTGGATACTCTATTAAATGATCATCTAAGTAAGCCTCCGGCTCTCCATCGTTTAGCAAATAGGGAAGTAAATCTATCTTACTTAAGTGGTGATAACTGTAAAAACTGACAAAAAGAATATGAGAAATAAAGCATAAATTTACAAACCACTTACCATAATCGCCACGTTTATTAGCTAAATAAAAAAGAGATTGGATTGTTAAAGCAATGACTGGCAGTGAGATAGGCGCCAAATATCTAGTCCTGGCACTAGCAGTCAAAATTGAAAAGATAAAATATCCAGTAGAAAAGACAATGCTCCATAAAGCCCAAGGAGTATTGCGCGCCCAAAAAATGGAAGCAAAGAAAAACAATAGGAGAGGGCTTAAAACCGCATCAAATTTAGTAGGATTATTGTCTGCTCCATTTAAAATCATCCTAAATGGAATCAGCACTATATCAAGAATTCCCTCACCATATAGTAAGTGTCTCTGCTCAAGTGGGGACATTTTAGCTAAGACACTCACCGATGCTATACCGCCGGCACCAGAAGTTTGAAGAAATGGATATATTGGTGTGTCCGTCCAGATATAATTTTTAATCATCCAGGGAGAGAATAGCAGTAATGAAATTAGGCAGAGAACAGCCGTGATCTTAAATACAGATCTTAAGGCCACCTTCTTTTGAACACCATAAAGGATAAATCCAGCTAGAAAGAATAAGACAGCAGGGATAGCATTATATTTCACCCCCAAGGCTAATCCTAAAGAGATTCCAGATAGAAAAACATCCTCTCCCTTAAATTTTACCTCTACAGTTTTTACTAATAATGCAAACGGAATTGCAAAATATAGAGCTAATGCGATATCAACGAGCGGCTCTCCGGCAAGTCTTTGAAAGATGGGCATCGTTAAAGTTAAAAGGAAAGCCCATAGAGCGAATCGATCTTTCTCTGTTCTCCCTTTTACAAAAAGAGCAATAACAGCAGATAGCTGTAAAAGAAAAGTAAAGTGGTAAAACGCAGAGAGCTGTAAAAGATCAAGTGATAAGAGACCAGTAAACCCGAGTTGTACAAGCATTGGATAGTACGACCACTCATGCCACGGTATTTCAAAGATATACCCTTTGATAATCCAAAGCTTTGGAATTGTTAAATGGTGAATCAGTGCATCTTTCGAAGTTATTGGAAGGATAGTTTGTGCTAGAATAAGAGTAAAAAAAACTACAAAAAGAGCTGAATAAACTAATCCAAAATCACTTTTTCTAACTCTTTTTAAAAAAACGTTACAGGATAGAGCTGTTACCCACACCTGAATTACCAAATGAACAATGAAAACGGTTGTAAAAATTACTGAAGAAACTCCAAGAAAGATCCCAATCGGTAAAAGCAGCAAAAGCAGGAGACCAGCTAGCAATATTGGCTTAACTATTCGACTCAGTTCCTCGTTCTCAGCTTTCATACACTATGGATTTAACCACAGAGTGGAGATAGACTGTAGGTCCTATTTAATATATCGAGAAAACTTATGTCATCAACTGATCCAGCAATTAAAATGGTAATGATGCCTAAAGATACCAATGCTCTAGGTAGTATCTTTGGCGGACATATTTTAAGTCTTATTGACTTAGCCGCTGGACAACACGCCAGGACTGTTGCGACTAAAAAATTCGTAACTAAAGTTTTTAGAGAAGTCGAATTTATCTCCCCTGTCTTTGTAGGAGATGTGGTTAGCTTTTATGCTAAGACACTAAAGATTGGCACAACTTCACTAACCATAAAGGTAGATGTAGAAGCTGTCCGGGGCGTTGATGCCCTAGAGTCATGTAAAGTTACATCGGCTGAAGTTGTAATGGTTTGTGTTAATGATAAAAATATCCCGGTGCCGATAAAGAAATAGCTCTAATAATTAAAAGCATCTGGAAGATATTTAATCAGCACTGATAAATTTCCTGTCGTTAAATCTTCTTTGTAAAATACAGCCGCAACATCAAACCGTATACTTTCAAAATTAAATCTTTTTAAATAGCCACGCTCTAAGTGAAGATATCGGTCGGTTATCTTTTTAAGCTTATTTGACTTCTTAGTATCGACAGCAGCAAAAGGAGAAAAGCCTTCAGCGATCTCCGCAGATCTTGTTTTAACTTCAACTATCGAGAGAATCCCTTGCTTTAAAGCTATTATATCAATCTCTCCAGTCTCACAGCTCCAGTTTCGATTTAAGATCTTAAATCCTTCTCTTTTTAGATAAAGGGCAGCAGCATCCTCACCACATTTACCTATACGCAGATGGGAACGCTTCGTTCTTACTAATGGAGGTTGATATGAATTCTTTGACACCACGAAAAGTCTCTCTATGTACAGGACATGGCCCTAGTCG
>Ga0163149_10002388_pt1 | contig 22608 bp, 14 predicted proteins | sample OliLakLV19MP5G1_FD_148604 | JGI IMG/M metagenome (GOLD analysis project Ga0163149, IMG submission 148604) | Freshwater microbial mat bacterial communities from Lake Vanda, McMurdo Dry Valleys, Antarctica - Oligotrophic Lake LV.19.MP5.G1 | ecosystem: Environmental > Aquatic > Freshwater > Lake >...
GCCCGCGCCGGGGGGGGCCCCCCCCCCCCGGTTCAGTGAACACGGGGTTTGGTAACAGCGGCAACAGGCGGGGACGCCCGGGTGAGCGGCGCGAGGCCTACGTGGGCGGATCGAGGTCTCCGTGAGCAGGGATCCGGGCTTCCCGCACACCCTTCCTGCCCGCGTTCGGGCGCGAGGCTACACGTGCAGCGGATGTGCGCGGAATCATCGGCGCGCCTGAACTGTGCGTGCGCACCGGACCTGACGACCTCGGTTGCGGCGTCCTCGGTCGCTCGCTCGAGACGAACGGGTTTGGGCATGATTCCGTCGGTCTGACGGTGCGACGGCCGAGGTTGAGGGCCGAAGCCAAAGCCGAGGCCGAGGCGGAGTGCGGAGTGCGGAGCGCCGAGCGCCACCCACACGAAAGCCGGATGCGCTCGAATCACGGCCCGCGCGCGCTCCTCACGGCGCGCGCGCAGGCCGCGAACTTTCATTCCACGACGCGCGTGAGCCGCGCCACGGTCTCGACGTGGAGCGTCTGCGGGAAGAGATCGATGACGACGAGGCTCTCCAGGACGTAGCCGGAGGCCACGAGCGTCTTCAAGTCGCGCGCCAGCATCGCCGGGTCGCACGCCACGATGCGGATCTCCCGCGGGCCGATCTCGGCGATCGCTTCGACGACGCCCGGCTCCGTGCCGGAACGCGGCGGATCCAAGAGGACGAAATCCGGTCCGAGCTTCTTCGCGCGCACGAGCCAGCGTCCGACATCCGACGCTTCCGCGAGCACGCCGGTGCGACCGTTGCGCTTCGCGTTCGCGCGCAGACGCTCGACGGCGGCAGAGTCTTCTTCGACCGCCATGACGATGTCGAACGCGCGCGCGAGTTGGACGCTGAAGAGCCCCGAGCCGGCGTACAAGTCGAATGCAAGGTCACCGCGCGCACCGCCCGTCGCGCGCTCGACGAGCGATTCCAGGAGCACGCGATTCGCTTGGAAGAAGCCGCTCGCGCCGAACGCGAGTTCGAGACCGAGCACCTTCTGCACGACCTCGCGCTCCTTGCCGATCACCTGTCCCTTCGCATTCGTCGGGACGACGGCGACGGCGGCATCACCGGCGGCGAGATGGAGATGCCGCGAGCCCGTCGGAATCGCACGCGAACCGTCGGCGAGCGATTTCAGCTCCGCTTCGAGCGTGGGCACGAGGACCGGGCACTCGTGGACCAGCTCTAGATCCTTGGAACGAGCACGGATCGCCGCGGGTCGCGCGGCGCCTTCGTCCCCGAGAACTTGGAATTCGGCGCGCGAGCGCCAGCCGTATTCGGGCGAACCGAGGACGACGATCTCGAACTCGGGTCGGATCCCGGCGATCGAACGCAGCGCGTCGAGCAGGAGATCACGTTTCGCGGCGAGCTGCGCCGGATACGCGAGGTCCTGGAGTGCGCAGCCGCCACAGGCGCCGAAGTGTGCGCAGCGGGCTGTTCGACGGTCGGGCGAGGGCTCGAGGAGTTCCTCGACCAGGGCCTCGTCGTGGCGCTGGGCCGACCGCACGACGCGCGCGCGGACGAGATCTCCCGGTAATCCGCCGCGCACGAAGAGGACGCGGCCGTCGACGCGCGCCAACCCCGCACCGCTCTGGACGAGGCGTTCGATGCGTGCTTCGAGGATCGTGCCGGTTTCAGCCATCCGCACAGAGTAGCTGTTCGAGACGAGGACAGTGGAACGAGGCCTGACCGGAGGGCTGGATTCCGCCCACGGGACCGCGAGCGGCATCCCTGAATCGACGCGAGGCGCACTGCCCATCGGCAGCGCGCCTCGCTCGAGAGCCCGGCATCGACCGCTGTCGAGCGGTCGATCGATCTCACAAGGTCCAGGTCACCTGATACCCGTTCGTCAGGTTGAACGTGTCCGTCGTGCAGAACGCTGCCGCGTTCCGGTACCAACACTGGTACGTGCGCACGTTACCGGCCACGTTCGCGCCGCGGATCGAGATGACCTGATCCGCGCCGACCGGGTACGAGGACGCGCCGCCCGCGTTCGTCTTCGTGCCGAGACGGATCGTCGTGCCGCCCGCGCAGCGCTTGCCGTCACCGAACGCAGTGCCCGATCCGCCGGCCGATTGCGACGTGCCTTGGAAGTAGAGCGCCGAACTGTTCGGCATGCCCGAGCCGAGGAGCGTCAACGTGTCGCCCGAGATGCTCGCCGCACCCGAAGCCGTGAGATTCCCACCGTTGGCGTTGACGGAACTCGCGCAGCCGTTGCCGCTCGATCCGTTGTTCGCGCACGGGCAAGCCGCGCCGGTGCCATCGCCGAAGCAGAACGCGAAGTTCGTCGCGCCGCCCGGGACCTCCACGTTGGCCGTGACCGAGCCGGGTGCACCGGCACGCCACAGTCCGAGCGTCGCCGTGCCCGCGACCGGCGCGACGTTCGCGTCGAAGCGGAAGTTGTAGGTCGTGCCCCAGCGGAGCGCGTTGGCGTTCGGGTTCGCGCCTTCGGTCTGCGTGGCCCAGGTCAGGACGCCGCCGGAGTTCGTGGCGGTCCAGTCCGTGCCCGAGTAGTTCACGTTGCCTTCGCCGTCGCCGTTCGAGTAGTCGACGTCGCGGAACCCGATGTTCGTGATCGTGGCGGTGCCGACGGGAACCGCGAACGTGCCGCCCGAGCGGTGGCTGTTCAGGTTGTGAACCGCGAACTCGTAGTGGTACTGACCGCCGCCGAGGTTCGTGACCTTGAAGCCGACATGGAACAGGCCGTCGGCCTGGACGTTCTGGATCGTCACGCCGGTTTCGCAGGCCAGCCAAGCCTCGATGGCCGACTTCTCGCGCTGCGTCGGACCCACGAAAGCGAAGTCCACGCCCGTCGTGCTCATCTCACGATAGCTGGCGTTGTTGTTCTGATTCCCGGCCGCCGCGTCGTCGGGTGTGACGTACTGCGACTCACCGAAGTAGCGGACCCCGCCAGCCGTGTCCACGTCGGCCGTGGCGAACTGAAGACGGCGCGCCGTGCTGCCCCCATAGGTCGGATTCGCGGGCGGGTAGGTGAACGCACCCGTCGTCGCGTTGACCTGACGACGGGGGCCGAGACCGCCTTGCGATCCGTTGCGGTCGGACGTGTAGGGATCCGAGCAACCGACGCCCAGGTGCGTGCCGTCCGTCGCGTTGCAGTTCGGGCAGCACAGGTTGTCGCTCAGCGCGTAGAAGCCGTGCTTGAGCCAGCTCTGGCCGAGTTGCTCGAAGCGTCCCGAGCCCGAAACGACGCGGTAGCGGTACAGGTTGCCGCCGATGACCGGGTGCTGATTAGAACCCGCAATCCAGTTCAACCACGTGTCGCCGATGTTGCACGACGTCGTGCCGAGCGAGATCGCGTCGAGCCCGCCCGCGGACGCGTAGTTGCTGACGCCGTTCACGTCGCCGACGATGACGTCCGGGCCGACGTTGGCGACGCACGGCACGACGGTCCCGAACGAGATCGAGCCGGCACCGCCGGCTCCGGTGCCGTAGCTCGCGATCTGGATCACGTAGCTGTTGCCGGATGTCGCGTTGAACTGCGCCGTGCTCTGCAGTCCGCACGAGTCGTCGTTGCAACCGAGCGGCGCGCCGCCCGGACACGTCGTGCCGGCGTAGACCGCGAGGATCGTGTCGAAGCTCGCCGAACCGCACGTGCTGACCGTGTAGGTCGCGGACGACGGAGCGACCCAGCGGAACCAGACGTCACGCCCGCCTCCGACGCACAAGGATCCCTGAGGGCCCGTCGCTGCGCTGCTGTTGAAGGCATGGGGCCCGAGCCCCGCGATGAGGGTCGGGGTCGTGCACAGGTCCGCGCCCTGGGCGAACCCAGGGACAGCGAGGAGGATCGGGGCGAGAAGCCTGAGGATGCGCATGGGTCGAGTGGCTTTGAGGGTCCGAGGGTTGAGAGAGCGGTCCACTTCGAGACTACCAAGCCTGTGCGATCATGCTGTCGGCGCCTCGGGAATCCGGGCGTTCTCGCGCGCCGCGCGCGGCTTTCCGCCGAGTCGGCCGGGTAGGATCCGCCCGCTGCGATGCCCCTACCGCTCCTCGGCGTCCTCCTCCTCCTCGGCATCCCGGTCCAAGACGCCCTTCCGGAGCACGTGCTCTTCGACGGCCGACGTCTGGAGCGTGCACGCTTCGAAGGTCCGCCCGGGAATCGGACGCCGCGAGGCATCGAGTTCCAGGGACCGGGCACTCGACTCGCGAGCGATCTGGAGCTCGGTGCCGGCGACACGGGTGTGTCCGCGCGCCTCGCGCTGCACGATCGCGGCGCGAGCGGCGCGTGCTTGCGCATCGGCGAGAGCGTGTTCGGCCTCGACGGTGAGAAGAACGCGCTGACGCTCGACGGTCCGCTGTTCGGCAACGCGTTCGCGCGTCTCGACGACGGAGCGAAGTGGTTCGCTACGGGGAAATCCTTCGAGCTCTCGGCGCGCCGCACGGACGGACTCCTCGTGCTCGCGATCGACGGAAAGGTGGCCTACCAAGCGCAGGTCGGCACGGCGCGCCTCGGCGCGGTCATGCTCGAACCCGGAAAGGGCCGCATCGTCCTCGAACGGCTCGTGCTCGAAGGCGCCGTCTCACCGCGCACACCGGTCGAGCGCGACGAACGGCTCCAAGCGCAAGTCGAGGCCTCGGTCGCGCGTGCCGTGGATTGGTTGCTCGCCGCGCAACTGCGCGACGGATCCTGGCGACACCTCCAATACGGATTTCGCGGCGGGCAAACGGCCTTGTGCGCGTACACGCTCCTGCGCGCGGGACTGCCGGCCGATCATCCGTCGTTGCAGCGCGCGTTCCTGTTCCTGGATCGCGTCGAACCGACGGAGACCTACACCGCGGGCTTGCTCGCCATGGCCTACGAAGCGTTGCGCGAACCTGAGCGTCGACCGCGCATCGAGCGGATCGCGCGAACGATCGCGAGCTCCAACGAGGGCGGCGAGTGGGGTTACCCGAACGCGCACGAGAACGACTTCGGACGCTGGCTCGAGCTGCCCAGCGAGAGCGATCTCTCGAACACGCAATATGCGGTGCTCGGTCTCCGCGCAGCGCGGCACGCCGGGATCGACACGCCCGAGAAGGTGTGGACCGAGATCGTCGATCGCACGCTGACGCTGCAGGAGAACCCGGTCGAGGCGCCGCTCGCAACGAGGAAGGAGACGCGCGCGCCGGCAGCGGGGTTTCGCTACCGACCGGGCAGTGAGGTGTCGCTCTCGATGACGGCCGCGGGCATCTCCGTCCTCGAGATCGCGCGCGAAGCGCTGGGCAACAAGCTGCGCGGTGAGCGACTCGCGAACGCCGAGCGCGCGATTCGCTCCGGAGTTGCGTGGCTCGACGCGCACTACACGCCCGAGGACAACACGGGCGGCGCGAAGAGCTGGCACTACTACGCGATGTACGGCGTGGAGCGCGTGGGCACGCTCCTCGACCTCGAAATGGTCGGGAACCGCGAGTGGTACGCCGAGGGCGCGCGCTGGTTCCTGAAAAACCAGTCCGACAACGGCTCGTTCGGCACCGCGAAACCGTTCGGCGTCGGCGGCTTCCACTCGTTCCAGGACGAATCCGACACGTGCTTCGCGATCCTCTTCCTGAAACGCGCCTCGCGCCCGACGGTCGCAACGTCGAGCGCAGCCTGGAGTGCGCGCGCAGACATCGACCCGACCGAGGCCATCCGTTTCCGCGCGTCGGGATCGGCCGCGACGGTGCTGTGGATCGACGGGTTCTCCGACGCGTTCCTGGCCGAGCGCGGCGGCACTTTGGGTCTGCGCGTGGCGCGCGTCGAGTACCGCGCGGGAGAGCGCACGCTCGCCTCCGTGCCCGGAGATCCGACCCGCGCGTTCGAGGGTGAGAACTACTCGGCTCGGCACGCTTTCGACACGGCCGGGACGCACGGCTTGCGCGCCGTTTTGACCTACGTGAACCCCCTCGCGCCGCTCGGTGCGATCGAGCCGCTCTTGACCGTGGAGTCGCGTCCGGTCGAAGTGCGCACCGCAGGCGCGCTCCTTCCGTGGATGCGGGACGCAGCGGTAGCGAGCGAACGCAATCTCCTCCTCGGGAGTTCGCCCAGGACGTCGGCGAGTTCGGTCAACGGGACCGAGACGCCCGAGAAAGCGCTCGACGGCTTGGAAGCGACCCGTTGGGTCACCGCGGAGGGCGACGCGAATCCTTGGGTCGTCCTCGAACTCGCGAAGGCGCTGAAGGCCGACACGTTGGTCCTCGGCCAGGGCGGAGCCGCGCGCGACATCACCGGCCGCTACGACCGCATCGAGGCCGTCGAGGTGCGCTTGAACCGCGAGAAGGACCCGCTGCGCCTGCCCTTGAACGTGGATGAACTCGTCCCGAGCGTCCTCCCGCTCGGCAAGCTCGCAACGATTTCGCGCCTCGAGATCCGCGTGACGAAGCGCGCAGTCGGCACCGAATGGAAGGGCCGCATCGCACTCTCCGAGATCGCGCTCGAGAAGCGCGGCGGCTGACCTCGCCCGAGATCGCCGCCTGCCTCACCGCGGGGGCGGTGTGGTCGGCAGTGGACACGGCGCGAGGCGCTGGAGCGGCCGCGGAGGCGACTTCGCGTCGCGCAAGGTCGTGGCACGCCGCTCGCATTCGAGCGATCCGACGCGGCGCTCGTGCCGCGGAGGAGCCACTCGATGTACGTCCACCCCATGTTGACCCGCTCGACGTTCTTTCTCTCGACCCTCGCCGCCTTGACCCTGATCTCCGCCGACGCCGGCGCCGGTGGGCTCTCGATCGGCTTCTCGAAGCACGGGAAGCACTCCACGGTCGGCGTGCAGATCGGCTTCCCCGCTTGCTCGCCGCGGCCGGCTCCGCCGCAGTACGGCGGTCACTGGGAAACGGTCGTCGAGCGCGTGTGGGTCCCCGGCTCGTGCGAGCGCGTGTGGATCGCGCCGGTCCACGAAACGCGCTACGACTCGTGCGGCCGCGCGTACCAAGTCTGCGTGCGCGCCGGTTTCTGGGACACGATCCAGCATCCCGGTCACTACGAGGACCACTCGCGCCAGGTGTGGCGCGCGGCCGGCTGGAGCCGGCACTGGAACTGAGTCGCGCCGATACCGAACACCGGTCAGGGCACGACGGATGGGGGTCCTCCGGTTTGCGCCCGTGCTGCAACGTGCAGCGCGGGCGCTCTTTTTTTTCGTCGCTTCACGCGGATCTCGCGCCGAAGGATGCGTCGGAAAGTGAGCGCTCGCTCTAAGCCGTCGCGAGGAGCACCGACAGGAACTGCCCCTTCGCGTCCGTGAAGCGGCTCTCGACGCGGAATCCCGACGCGCGCGCCAGCTCCTCGACCTCCGCGTCCGAGTACTTGTACGAATCCTCGGTGTGGATGCGCTCCCCCTTCGCGAAGGCGACGTCGAGTTCGAGCGCTCCGATGCGCACGGTCTGATCCGCCAGACTCTCCAAGTGCATCTCGATCTTGCCCGCGACCTCGTCGTAGATCGCGACGTGTCGAAACGCAGCGCTTCCGAACGATCCTCCGAGTTCGAGGTCGATGCGCCGGAACAAGTTCTGGTTGAAGCGCGCCGTGACACCCGCCGCGTCGTCGTAGGCCCGCTCGAGGACGTCCTTCTCCTTGCGCCGGTCGACGCCGAGCAGGAATCGATCTTCCGGTCCGAGCCGCGCGCGAATCGCCCCCAAGAACTGTGCGGCCGCGTCACGATCGAGATTGCCCACGTTCGAGCCGAGCCACAGCACGAGCCACGGCCTACGCTTCTCCGCGGCGAGCAACACGATCCCCTCTTGGTACTCCGCCGCGACAGCATCGACGGTGAGTGTCTCGAACACGCCGATGAGCGCGTCGGCGCTCTCCGCGAGAGCGCTCGAGCTGATGTCGACCATCGCGAGCGCCGGATGTCCCCCGCGCTCGAGATGCGCCTCCAGGATGCGCCGCGTCTTCGTGGCCGAACCACTTCCGAGCTCGACGACGACCGCGTGCTTCGCCACCAGAGCGACGATGTCACGCGCGTGTCGCGCGAGGATCTCGTCCTCGGCGCGTGTGAGGTAGTACTCGGGGAGCGCGCAGATCTCCTCGAAGATCCGTGAGCCGACCTCGTCGTAGAAAAAGCGACAGGGCAGCGTTTTTTTCGCCTGGGTGAGCCCGAACCGGACCTCGCGCGCAAGGTCGACGCGCCCATCACCCGAGGCGAGGACGCGCATGCTGACCGGGTTCTCCACCCGCGCAGTCTAGAGCCCGGCCAGCAGGCGGCGCCACGCCGCCTGCTCTCGCTCCGGCGCGAATCGCGGCGCGAGTCGTCGGCTCTCGCGTTCGAGTCGGGCGCGAAACGAAGAATCCTTCTCGACGCGCGCGAGGAGCCGCGCGAGCCCACGTGAATCCCCCACGGCAAAGAACCCCGGATGCCGGGCCCCGAGCATCCCGATGGAACCTGGGATACGCGTCACGAGAACAGGAACTCCCGTGACGATCGCTTCGGAGAGCGCGAGGGAGCCGCCCTCCGCGATCGAGGTCTGCACGAAGAGATCCGCCGACGCGAGGAGCTTCTGTGCACAAGCGTGGCGGCACGGACCGGTCCATTTCCAGCGCGATCCACGGGCGGACCGCCGACGCGCTTCTCGACGATGCTCATCGTCGAGAGCTTCGCCGGCATGGATGGCCATGACCTTCGAGGTCGAGGGCAGCAACGCACAGGCGTCCGCGAGGACGAACGGGTCCTTGACCGCGCGCAAGTGCCCCAACGACACGACACGAAAACTCGCACGCTTCCCCTTCGCCTTGCGCGTCACCTCGTCCGCCGCTTGGAGGATCGAGGTCGCCTTGGCACGACTCGCACGATCGAGCTCGCGCAACGCTTCCGTTTGCAACGTGACGATGCACGTCGCCGCCCGCAGCGAAGCACGCGCTTTCACATCGAGTCCGCCGTAAACGTCGGTGCCCGTGAGCACGAGCACGATGGGACGCGACGGATGGGCGCGACGGAACGCCCGCATCGAAGCGTGCCCTTTTCCCGCATGGAGCGCGACGAGAAGGTCGTGTTCGCCGCTCGTCCAAGTCTCGACGATTCGAACCGTGTGACCGAGTGCGCGAAAGATGGCAGCGTAACGCAGTGCCGTGCGCCGATTCCCGCGCGTGGTGCCGGGCGGAGCGGGCGTGGCGATGGCGATCTTCATCGCGCGCTCGGGCTTTTGCGCTGGCCTCGATCGCGGCGCAGCCGGGGCTGACGGCGCAGCCGGGCCTGACGGCGCAGCCCGGGCTGACGGCGCAGATGGGGCTGACGGCGCAGCCGGGCCTGACGGCGCAACCGAGCGGGACGTTGCAGCGCAGGTTGACGTTGCAACTCAGCCTGACGTTGCAGCGCAGGTTGACGTTGCAACTCAGCCTGACATTGCAACTCAGCTTGACGTCGCAACGGCGCACCGATGCGGGGCCGCCGCGCCGCACGGGCGCTCGATCGACGAAGTCAGCGACTGTGCATCGTGGGCGGATGCTACGGACGCGGATCCAGCACTTCCAGGCTCGTTGCACGCCGCGCGAACTGGAGTCATCGTGCGCGCATGGACGCCGCGCTCCCGCTCTACCTCTCTGGCCAACGCGTGACGACCGAGCGCGCTCTCGAAGTCCGTGACGCCTGGAGTGGCCGAGTCGCCGCGCGCGTGTCGCTCGCCGGCCCGGCTGAGCTGGAGCGCGCGATCCAGTCGTGCGTCGCCGCCGCGCCCGCGATGCGCGCGACGAAACCGTACGAGCGCGCGGCCTTGCTCGCCGCTTGCGCACGCGCCTTCACCGCGCGCTCCGAGGAGTTGGCGCACACCCTGTGCACCGAAGCCGGCAAGCCGATCCGCGACGCGCGCGGCGAGGTGACGCGGCTCGTCGACACGTTCCGCATCGCGAGCGAGGAAGCGACGCGCATCGAAGGCCAACTTCTCGAGCTCGAAGTGACGCCGCGCGCGCGCGGCTACCGCGGGATGACGCGCCGCGTCCCGATCGGTCCGTGCGCACTGATCTCGCCGTTCAACTTCCCACTGAACCTCGTGGCGCACAAAGTGGCGCCCGCGATCGCAGCCGGATGCCCGTTCGTGCTGAAGCCCGCGAGCGCGACGCCGCTCGGGGCGCTCGCGATCGGCGAGACGATCGCCGAAGCGGCCGCAGCGCTCGATTTCCCCGCCGACTTCTTCTCGATCCTCCCGCTCGCGAGCCGAGACGCCGCGCCGCTCGTCGAGGACGAACGCTTCAAGCTCCTCTCCTTCACCGGCAGCGGCGCGGTCGGCTGGGACATGAAACAGCGCGCGGGTCGCAAGAAGGTCGTGCTCGAACTCGGCGGCAACGCCGCTTGCATCGTCGATTCGGATTGGGACCTCGACGACGCCGTCGCGCGCATCGTGTTCGGCGCTTTCTATCAATCCGGCCAGTCGTGCGTGAAAGCGCAGCGCATTCTCGTGCACGCCGACATCGCCGACGCCTTCCGCGCGAAGTTCGTCGCTGCGACGCGCGCGCTCATCTCGGGGGATCCGCACGACGAACGCACGTCGATCGGGCCGTTGATCTCGGAGTCGGAGGCCGTGCGCCTCGAAGGCTGGATCGCCGAGGCCGTGTCACGCGGAGCGCGAGTCCTGTGCGGCGGAACGCGACGCGGCGCCGTGCTCGACGCGACGGTGATCGAGAACGTGCCCGAGGATGCGTCGCTCGCGTGCGACGAAGCGTTCGGGCCCGTCGCCGTGCTGTCGACGTTCACGGACTTCGAGGAAGCGTTGGCCCAAGCGAATCGCAGCCGTTTCGGCCTGCAGGCCGGCGTGTTCACGAACACCTTGTCGCACGCGTTGAGAGCGTGGGACGTCCTGGAAGTCGGCGGCGTCCTCGTCGGAGACGTACCGAGTTGGCGCGTCGACTCGATGCCCTACGGCGGCGTGAAGGAGTCGGGCTTCGGCCGCGAGGGCGTGCGCTATGCGATCGAATCGATGACGGAGTTGCGCTTGCTCGTGATCCGAACGCAGGAGCACAGTTCCTGACGATCTCGCCACGCCGCGTGTCGAGCGATGGTGGCGACGACTTCGCTTCTCGGCGGGACGCGCGGGCTCCCGTCGAGATCTCCATCGGCGCCAACCGATCCCGCTGCGACGCGGCTCTGCCGATCTCGGAAGTCTCGACCCCCGTATTCCCCGGATCAGGGTCGCACGATCGCGACGCCTTGCGCATCGAACGCGATCGCGATGTCTTGGATGCGTTCCGTGCTCCAGTGAAGGCGCAGGACTCGCGCCGACTCCGACACGGCGAGATCGGGGCTCGTCGGCGACTCGAGCGGATAGAGGATCGACGACTGGAACTGGTTCCTTGCCAGTGTGTAGACGTGGAGCTTCTCGCCGCTCTGGTCGAGCACCTCGAAGAGAACGCTGCGAGTCCAAAACGAGCCCAGTTCGACGCGCAGCACCTTTCTCGCCGCCACGGCGAGTCGCAGTGCCGACGGATCCGCGCCTTCCATCGCGAACACGACCGCGGGCAGGATCGCGTCCCCTTCCAGTGAGAACTGCAGCGGCCCGCGAGGCACGTGCTCGAGACGAAACGCCCCCTCTTCGTCCGTGACCGCGCTCTTGCCGAAGCTGTACTTGCTGCCCGTCAACCAGCCCGTGATTTCCTTCGCCTTGCCGTCCGTCGTCGTGACGAGGATCTGCCGGACGCGAACTCCTGCCAGTGCATGCCCGTCGAGCGAAGTGACTCGGCCGGCCACGAACTCGAGCCACGCATCGTCATCGACTCGCAACTCCACATCTCGACGGCCCGCTGGCACGTCGAGCCCGCGCACGCTGACGAGCGACGCCGAATCGAAGGCGATGATGTCGTAGAGCCGATCGTCGAGGCCGTCGATGCGGAATCGGCCCTCGGGATCCACGCGGACTTGCGGATTCCCATCGTTCTCGATCCAACCCGCACTCGACCACTCGCCGATGAGCGGCGTGGGATCGAGCAGGCTCACCCTCCAGTCGGTGAGGTTCCCGCCGTTCCCCGACCGGACGATCCCCTCGATGCTCAAGGCGGGACCACGGAGGACGATGGACACGGGCTCCGGTCCGCGAGCGGCGAGCAGGGAGCGCAGTTCCGGGGCCCGGATGATTCGCGGCACGTATCCCGTTCGCACGACGACGAGTTGCACGCCGGGCGAGAGCTGGTCCGGCACCGCGATCGTGAACGCTCCCAGCCCATCCGAGGTCGCGGCGGTCAGTGCGATTCGTACCGACGCATCGGGCAACGGCACACCCGCCTCGTCGCGCACGATTGCGCGGAGATCGCCGCCCGTTCCACTGAGTGCCAGAACGATCTCGAACGAACCCGTGGACGAATCCGGGACTGCATCGCTCTGTGACCTGAAGCCCGGGCTGGTCGTTTCCAAACGCGCGCCGGGAATCGCGATGAGACCGTCAAATGCGAAGCGGCCGTGAGCATCGCTGACGCAGAACGTGTTCGGGAACATCATGGCTCGGTCGACTCCGCTCCCGAGCCGCGCAATGCACTCGCTAGTCACGAGGTATTCGATACGTGCGCCTACAACAGGATTACGAGCTTCGTCCACCACGCATCCGCCAACGACGACGACCTTGCCGAGGACGAGGGTCACAGGCTCGATCGGCACGCTGTCCACGCGTGCCGCGATCAGCGTGGTCATCGAACCCGTACGGCCGACGAGCGTCGCGGGCGGCCGGAGCGCACAGACGAACGTGCCTGTTCGGTCGGTGGTCGTCAATACGACGTCGCGCAGGCTCCACGGGAAGGTGTAACCTCCTGCGATGCCGACCTCGCAGTTCGGAACGGGGCGCCCCGTGATGTCGAGAACTCGGCCCGACACACTTGTCCCTGTGATGTCAGCGAGCGCCGCGTCATCGTGTAGTGACCCACGTTGACGAGTGGTTTCGACGAGGGAATCCGTCAGCACGACTTCATCGGCTCCTGCTGTGGCGCGGTCGCCCGGATGGAAGTCGGGCGGCCGCGCGATGAAGGCCGATCTCATATTCAGCCACACAAGTGCGCAGCCCACGAGGGCCAAGGCGATGAATAGTCCTAGGATTACACTGCGCCGGTTGCCCGCTTGTCCCATTTGGTCTCCATGCGCCTCGTGCCTAAGTCACCGTTGCTCCACACTGCCTAATCACACAGGCAGTGCGCGGGGTTGTTCGTGCAGGCGCCTGTGCATTCACTACTTCCGCCAGGACACCCACCGCGACAGCCGATGATCACGATGGTTGAACAGTTCCCTCCGCTAGAACAGGAGCACTTCCCAGGCGTGCCGCTGCAAATATTAGGCACGGTACAAGCACTTCCGAAGCAAGTGAGCGCACTACCGAGGCGACAGCAAGCGAAACCTAGAAGATTGTCGATGACTCGGCGCCCCCCATCAAGGTCATCACAGTCAAGATAGGCGACGACCAGATGGCCATCGGCATCAATCGCGTATTCGATGCTGTCAACGCGTCGTGCCTCGTCAAACCCTTCGAAACGAAAGAGGTACCCCCCGAGGTCCTCAACCCTGCGTGTGAGTTTACCAAAGGCAAGAGGGCTCGCAACAGTCTGAATGGAACCGTTCTTGGCTTCAAAGGCAACGAAAGCGACTTGAACGAGGCCATCTTTATCAATACCCCAGGTCAGGTCTTTGAGGGTCGCAAGATCCTCGCCTACGTACACCTTCGATCCGATCATTTCGTCAGAGGTCCTCACGATACGACTCAACGTGGACACCGAAGGGAGTTAAATCGCGGTTGAGTCATGAACGGCGGTGAGAGCAGGGTTCTCAGGCTCAGGTGTCTGGGTTGTTGAACTTTCCGTGGTTGAACCTGACGACGGCGTCACCAGCGCGAAGGTAATCGTTGCAGCCAACGCGATAAACGCCGCCACCGAACACACGTGCATGATGCGGAGCATGGAAATATGAACTCCTAGTACAAAGACTCAATTAGGCGAGCCACCCTGAAGAGAGACAATCTCAACATCAGGCGGGCCGGGCCCGGAATGTGCAGCCTTCCCAGGTCTGTGTGAAGTCAAAAACAAAAACACGAACACAATGACGTCACCCACCTGAAGCCGATGTCGCACCGACAGCTCTGGCGAAGGAAGGGAAGGGGCGGCCATTATCACGAGGAAAGAGGATGGCACGCATCGCGGTCGGGAAGATCGCCAAGACCTGATGCCTCAACGGTCATCCTGACGCTGTGAGATCCACCAACCCCATCCGAGCGAGCGAGAGAGCAGATTGCCGACCGCGGGGACGGCCTCTGCCCGAGCCTTGAGTGGTACGCCCAGCAGGGTTCGAACCTGCAACCGTCGGTTCCGAAGACCGAAGCTCTTCCAATTGAGCTATGGGCGCGTGAGCCCAAGAGTCTAGCGTCTCAGCCGCCGAAGCGCAGCCACGGGCGCGGTGTCGCCGACCACGGCCACGACGTGCCGAAGAAGAAGAGGAGCAGCGCGATCCCGACGAAGATTGCCGTGCGGCGGTGGCGCACCGAGTCCTTCGTCGCGCGCTTGTTCATGATCTTCGCGGCGTGCACGAGCGCGATGCCGGCGATCATCAGGATCGGGTGCTCGACCAGGAACTTGCGCACCGAAGCGTCCTTCATCGCCGCGCCCATGTTCGAGAACGCGTTCGTCGTGACCGGCGACCACACGAAGTGCAGCAGGATCCCGATCGTCAACTGCACGTCCACGAGGATCATCAGAACGAGCATGCTCCGTCGGTCGCCCGCGACCCACGGTTTGTTGCCGAGCCAGCTGCTGACCGCGCGCACCACGACCCACGCGGATACGACGAGGACGGCGAGGCGCAGGACGTTGTGGATCGTAAGGGCTGTCTCGTACATGCGCGGAGGGTAGCGAGCGCTGCGCGCGCGTGCACGCTCCTCAGGCGAGTTCGACCAGCACTTGCAGCTTGAGGAAGTCCACGTCCTTGATCTTCACCGCGATCGGATGACCCTCGGTGAACGAGAACACGCGTTTCGCGGCCTTGATTTGGATCGTCGCGCCCTTGATCTCGACTTTGTCGCCGATGGTGCGCGAGGGCAGGAAACCCGTCGTGTTGAAGTCGCGGTACCGAGTCACGCGGTACCGAGTCAGGCTCCCCTCCGCCGTCCTCGCGTCCTGGAGCGCGAAGGTGCGGTACCGAGTCAGGCTCCCCTCCGCCGTCCTCGCGTCCTGGAGCGCGAAGGTGAGCCGTGGTTCGGGCAGCGGTACCGGGCGGTACCGCGGGCGGTACCGCGGTACCGAGTCAGGCTCCCCTCCGCCGTCCTCGCGTCCCGGAGCGCGAAGGTGAGCCGTGGTTCGGGCAGAACGGCGGAGGAGAGCCTGACTCCGTACGCGCGAACGGGCTCACGGTGATCTGGGACGTCTGATCGCGGGCAACGAGAGCGTCAGGCGAGCTCGAGCAGGACCTGCAGCTTGAGGAAGTCCACGTCCTTGATCTTCACCGCGATCGGATGACCCTCGGTGAACGAGAACACGCGTTTCGCGGCCTTGATTTGGATCGTCGCGCCCTTGATCTCGACTTTGTCGCCGATGGTGCGCGAGGGCAGGAAACCCGTCGTGTTGAAGTCGAGCAGCTTCACTTCGATGCCCGGAGGCGACACGCGCAATACGGACGCGTTCAGTTTCTTGCCGATGTGGGGTTCGAGGTACTGACAGATCTTGAGGTCGTCGACTGCCGTCTCGACCATCTCGGAGATGTCGGCCTGCATCGAGCAGTGCGAGGCGATGTCGTTCAAGTCGGCAAGGTAGTCCTCGGTCTTCAACTGCTTCGACGCCGCCTCGGCCGCGGACAGCACCTCGTGCAGCCAGCGGTGCACCATGAGGTCGGGATAGCGGCGGATCGGCGACGTGAAGTGCAGGTACGCCTGTCGCACGAGCCCGAAGTGCGTCGCCACGTCCTTGTCGTCGTGGACTTCGTACACGGCGCGCTCGATCAGGCCCATGATCCGTTGGATCAATGCTTCCGCGTTGGCTTTCTTGCGCGCCAGCGTGATCAAACGAGCGATGTCGCGGCCGGTGAGGCGATCCTTCTTCGGCACGCGGATGCCGTGTTCTTCCAGGCTCTTCGCGACCTTTTCGATCTCCTCCGCGTCCTTCTCCGGGTGGACGCGATAGATCGTGGGCAGCCCGCGCTCGCGGAAGAAATCGCCGACGGCTTGGTTCGCGGCCAGCGCTGTTTCCTCGATCAAGGTCATCGAGAAGTAGCGCGGCGCATCGACGATCTTCACGACCTCGTGGCGCTCGTCGAAGACGAACTTCTTCTCGATCGAGGCCATCCGCAGCGAACCCTTCGCGTCGCGGATCGCTTGCTGGCGCACGGTCCAGCGTTGGAAGGACTTCAAGCTGGGCTCGAGCCCCCGTGCTTTCATCTCGCGCACCGCGGGCGAGTCGCCGCCGTCGAGCAACTCCTGCACTTCACGGTACGTATTGCGACGGACGCTCCGGATCACGCTCTTCCCGATGCGGTACGACGTGCGCGTGCCCTTCGCGTCGAACTCCATGAACACGGAGAAGGCGAACCGATCGCGTTCGCCGACCAGCGAACACAGGTGGTTCGACAAGCCCTCGGGGAGCATCGGCACGACTTGGTCGGCCAGGTACACGCTCGTGCCGCGCGCGAGCGCTTCGTCGTCCAGCACGGTTCCAGGCCGCACGTAGTGCGAAACGTCCGCGATGTGCACGCCGATCTCACTCGATCCATCCGCTCGATCTTCGATCGAGATCGCGTCGTCGTAGTCCTTCGCGTCCTCGCCGTCGATCGTGTAGATGCACTGCGAACGCAGGTCCCAACGATCGCCGTATTCAGCCGGATCGGGGTCGCGCGGCAGCGCGGCGACGTGTTGCGTCACGTCGCGCGGAAAGAACGTGCGCACGCGGAACGATGCGAGTAGCTGCATCTCCTCCGAGCCCTCGTCCTTGTACGGAGCGGGCCCGTGCTCCATCGGCCCGAACGCGTTCGGGCGTCGCACGATGCGTTGTCGCGCCGTGGCGTCCAACGCTTCGTCGCCGAGCGTGTGGGCGCGCGCGGCGAGCTCGCCGTCGTACGTCACCTCGGGCTCTTTCGTCTCGGATTGCGGCGTCCCGCCGCGCGAGCGCACGAGGTCCTTGAAACTCCTGAGCGGCTGTGCCGGCTCGTCCCTCTTCTTCGTCTTGTCGTCGTTCTTCGTCATGTACGGCGGCAGAGCCTACCCGGGAGCGTCTGGCGCGCGCGCGAGGAGCCGCGGGAAGACCTTGGCGACGAGCCAGGCCGCGCACAAGACGAGCACGGGTTCGATCGGCCAGCGGTAGCGCTCGAACACGTGCGTGACGAGGTAGACGGGCGGCACCACGAACAGAGTCAAGAGGTAGGGTCGCGGCGCCGCGGATGCGCGCGCCCAGAGGAGTGCGCCGAGGATTCCGAGGATCCCGATGCCGCCGTGCAGGATCCACTTCGCCCAGGCTTTCGGATCCTCGCGCGCCGAGACTCCGCGATCGCGGCGCGTGTCCGTGAACGGGTCCTCGCCGATCCACCAAGACGCGGTCCGCCGCAGGGAGAGTACGGCGAAAGTTCCGGGGTTCGCGACGATCCAATCGGTTGCACGGGCGAACGCCTCGGCCGCGTAGCGCGCTTCACCGAGCTCGCGGTAGCGCCGGAATTCCTCGGGCGAATGACTCGGATGTCGATCGCGCGCGTAGCGACCGTCCGCGCCGTCATAGTTCCCGACGAAAAGCTCCACGCCCAAGTTCGTGCGGATGGAGAACGCACCGACCTCGGCGTGATTGCGCAGCATCCAGGGCAGGACGACGGCGCTCGCGGCCAGGGTGAAAGGCACGAACGCGCCGATCCACAGGGAGAAACGCGGCCTCGCGCGCCAAGCGACCCACGCGACGACGGGTACCAGCACGACGGGTGCCGGGTTCACGAGCAACGCGAGTCCGAACAGCAGGCCGAACGTGGACCATGACCGCCGACCATCGCGCTTCTCGCAGGCGGCGAGCCGGGTCAGCACCAACGTGAACGCGAACGCCGCGAACGTCGTGTCCCACACGGTCGACGCTGCATGCCAGATCGCGAGAGGATGGAGTGCGAGCGCCCAGGCCGCGATGCGTCCCGCGCGCGCGCTCCCGAGCCGATTGCCGAGTCCCCACACGAGGACCGCCGTGAAGCTGGAAAGCACGGATTGGATCGCGAACAGCATCCACGCGGTGCTGCGCGTGAGCCCGTCCGTGAGTTCGAGGAGAAGCGCGATGAGCCCCGGATAGACGGGGACGAGCCATCCGGTCGCGCCCGAGCCCGAACTCCAGGGCGCCACGTCGCGCGTCCACGTGTTCGCGAATCCGTGCCCTTCGCGGAGCGACGTCGCGATCGAGCCCGCTTCATACCCCCACTCCCACATCCCGCGTGCGACTTCGCCGGGCGTGTCGAACGCGAGCACGAACGCGAGCCGCAGAGTCAGCGCGACGAGCAGGATCGAGAGGGCCTCGCGTCCGACGAGGGACACGGGTCGAGCGGGGCGCGCATCCACGTGCGCGGACGATAGCGACGGAGCGGGCGCGGAGTCCGTGAAGAAATCAGGGACTCCCGCGCCGCCGATCCACGCGACGAGTTCCTGAGTTCCCGTGAGCCCGTGAGCCCGTGAGCTCGATCTTTCACGCGCTCTCGGGGAAGTCTCGTGCCCCACGAACCACGCGCACCCCGGATCCGAAGAGTCCGCACTCGCGCTGTTCAGGCCGAAACCTCCGAACGCGCGCTACTCGGGCGCGACCGACGACACGCCGGAAGTGGACGACTTCACTTCCGGCTTCCCGCGGTAGCGCACGTTGCACGCGCCGCTCGCCTGGACGTCGAGGAGCTCCGTGGCGCTCACCTCGGCCTTCGACGCGCCGTTCAGTTCGAGCTCGACGCGGGCTGCGACCAAGTCGTAGGCCTCGACCTTGCACGCCCCGCTGCTCGTCATCCGCGCCCGGTCCACCGTACCCGAGACCTGCATCTGGCAGGCACCGGAGAGGCCCGCGCGGAAGTCCGCGGCCGAGAGACCCGTGGCGCTGATCCGGATCGCGCCGCTCGCCTGGACGTTCTCGAGAGCGGGCGTCGACACGCGCACGACGAGCGGCGTCTTCGGCTCGTAGGACCCGGATTCGAGGTGGAGCTCGAGCGTGGATCCCGAGACCTGCGTGACGAAGTACTTCACGATGTTGTCGTCACCCAGGACGACGACATCGGTTGTCTTCGCGCCAGCCGTCACCTGGAGTTCGAAGGCCCCGGAAGCGTCGATGGCGTCGAAGGGCGCGACGCTACGCGTGACCCTGGTGCTGACGCCGGAACCGCGCACGGCATGGGTGCCGACGTACGTGCAGGCGGCGAAGAGGAATGGAATGAGGATGGCGAGTCGTTGGATCACGGAGACCTCCGGGGGAAAGTGCGCAGGTCGGGCGGTGACATTCTCAGCCGCGCACGACGAAGTTGACCAGTTTTCCGGGCACGACGACCACCTTGACGACCTCCTTCCCGGTCAAGTGCGCCGCGGCCGCCGTGCGCGCGGCCGCTTCGAGCACCGTGGCGTCGCCGACGCGCGGCACACGCGTGTTCGCGCGCAACTTGCCGTTCACTTGGACCCCGATCTCGATCTCGTCCTCGACGAGCCAGCGAGGTTCGGCGGCAGGAGTGCGGCTCTGACAGCACAGGCCGGGCTCGCCCATGCGGCTCCACAATTCCTCCGCGACGTGCGGCGCGAAGGGCGACACGAGCTCGAGGAAGCGCTTCGCTTGCGAGCGCGTCAGCGCGGACGGGATGCGCGTCGCGTCGTTCACGAACGTCATGAAGCCCGCGATCGCGGTGTTCAGGTTCAACGACTGGAAGCTGTCCGTCGTGCGCTGGATCGCCTTGTGGAGTGAGCGCTCGAGCAGGGCGGTATCGCCCTCGAGCGGCTTTTCGCTCGCCCCGCGCGCGAGCGCAGGCCGAATCGGTGCCTCGCCCTCGGGGTCCACGTACACGCGCCACATGCGCTCGAGGAAACGCCGACAACCGGGGATGTCGCGCGGATTCCAAGGCTTCGAGTCGGCCAGCGGCCCCATGAACATCTCGTAGAGCCGGAACGCGTCGGTGCCGTACTCGGCCGCGATGTCGTCCGGGTTGACGACGTTTTTCAAGCTCTTCGCCATCTTGGTGACGATCTGCTTCAGCGGCTCGCCCGTCACGGTGCGCGCGTACGCGTCGCCACGCGTTTCGACTTCGTCGCTCGCGATGAGTCGGCCCGTCGCGTCCTCGTACGCGAACGCCGTGACCATGCCTTGGTTGAACAGGCGCTGGAACGGCTCCTTCGTGTGCACGAGCCCCGCGTCGAAGAACACCTTGTGCCAGAAGCGCGCGTAGAGCAGGTGCATCACCGCGTGCGCCGCGCCGCCGACGTAGAGATCCACGGGAGCCCAGTACTGCTCGGCCTCCTTCGAGAACGGCGCGGACGAGTTCGCGGGATCCATGAAGCGCAACCAGTACCAACACGATCCGGCCCAACCGGGCATCGTGTCCGTGTCGCGACGCGCGGACTGGCCGCTCGTCGGGTCCGTCGTCGCCACCCAGTCCTTCGCCCGCGCGAGCGGCGCGGACCCGTCGCTCGACGGCTTGAAGTCCGTCATTTCCGGCAGGATGACCGGCAACGCGTCGAGCGGAACGGGCACGATCGTGCCGTCCTCGCGATGGAGCAGCGGGAACGGTTCGCCCCAGTAGCGCTGACGCGAGAAGAGCCAGTCGCGCAGCTTGTAGGTGATCCTCGGGCGACCGACGCCGCGATCGGTGAGGATCTCGCTCGCCCTCCGCTTCGCTTCAGGTGTGGCGAGCCCGTCGATCGCACCCGAGTTCACGGCGATTCCCTCGCCCGTGAAGCACACGCCGTCCCCAAGTCCTTTCGTCCCCGTCGGCGGCTGCACGACTTCGCGCACGGGGAGACCGAACTTCTTCGCGAACTCGAAGTCGCGCTCGTCGTGCCCGGGCACGGACATGATCGCGCCCGTGCCGTACGTCGCGAGCACGTAGTCGGCGATCCAAATCGGCACGCGACCGCGCGGATCGTCGACTGCGAACACGGGGTTGTGCGCGTGACAGCCCGTGAACACGCCGGTCTTCTCCTTCGACGCATCCGTGCGATCGACCTCGGACTTGGACGCGGCGGTCGCGATGTACGCGTCGATCGCGGGGCGCTGGCCCGCGGTCGTGATGCGCTTCACCAACGCGTGCTCGGGCGACAAGACGAGGAATGTCGCGCCCCACAACGTGTCCGGCCGCGTCGTGAACACGGTCACGCTTTCACCCTGGATTTCCAGGTCGAAACGCACCTCGGCGCCTTCGGACCGACCGATCCACTCGCGCTGCTGGATCTTGATCGACTCGGGCCAGTCGAGACCGTCGAGGTCGGCCAGCAACCGCTCCGCGTACGCGGTGATCTTCAGCATCCACTGCTTCAGCGGACGCCGCACGCACGGGAAGTTGCCGCGCTCGCTGCGGCCGTTGATGACCTCTTCGTTCGCGAGGACGGTCTTCAGTTCCTCGCACCACCACACGGCGACTTCGGCTTGGTACGCGAGCCCGCGCTCGTAGAGCTCGAGGAACAGCGCCTGCGTCCAGCGGTAGTACGTCGCGTGGCTCGTGTCGACTTCGCGCGTCCAGTCGTAGCTGAGCCCGATGTTCTGCAACTGGCGACGAAAGTTCGCCGTGTTCTCGTCCGTCGTCGCGCGCGGATGCTTGCCGGTCTGGATCGCATACTGCTCCGCGGGCAACCCGAACGCGTCCCAGCCCATCGGATGCAGGACGTTGAAGCCCTCCATGCGCTTGCGCCGCGCGACGATGTCCGTGCCCACGTACCCGAGTGCATGCCCGACGTGAAGACCCGATCCCGAGGGGTACGGGAACATGTCGAGCACGTAGTACTTCGGCTGAGCTGCGTCGAAACCGGGCTCGCCCGGATTCTTCGCCGTGAAAACGCCGGACGCGATCCAACGCTCTTGCCAGCGCTTCTCGAAAGTGGACGGCTCGTAGAGTTGCGACACGTGTTCGGAGGCTTTGGGTTGCGACGCGGGAAAGCGCGCAGGATAGCCGAGTGCGACCCTCGACTCGGTTCCCCCGGACACGCGCGCCGGGGAATCGACGCGGATCGAGCACGTTCCCCGCGCCGACGTTGACAGCCTCCTCCGCCGGGGGCATCTTTCTCCACCCGCTCGGGCGACCGAGCGGCATCCGGGCCTCTCTGCCCGGACCTGGAAACGCGGGGGATTAGCTCAGTTGGTAGAGCGCGACAATGGCATTGTCGAGGCCAGGGGTTCGAACCCCCTATCCTCCACCAAGCCTCCTAGGGAGGGGTGGATGCAGCGCGAGATCGACGAGATCGCTCGATTTTCGGCGACTCGTCGCACCCATCGTGAGTGAGCGATGCGAAAACGACTGCGCGAAGCCTGGTCCATGATCCGAGAGGTCGTCGAGGAGCTGCAGGCGGATCAGCCGCTGCACCTCGCGGCCGCGCTCTCGTACTACACGCTGCTCTCGCTCGCTCCTCTCTTGCTCGTGGTCGTGTCGGTCGCGGGCCTTGCCTTCGGCCGCGAGGCCGTCGAAGGCCGACTCGTCGAGGAGATGCGCGGGATGGTCGGGCAGAACGGGGCCGAGGTCATCCAGACGGTCCTCTCCAACGCCGAAGGCCCGAAGC